>Ga0228711_1000419_pt1 | contig 50751 bp, 16 predicted proteins | sample MedpolnodulmetaG_2_FD_177996 | JGI IMG/M metagenome (GOLD analysis project Ga0228711, IMG submission 177996) | Root nodule microbial communities from Medicago polymorpha collected in Santa Monica, California, United States - brown nodules | ecosystem: Host-associated > Plants > Roots > Nodule... | reverse complement strand
AATTGATCATAAAATTCATCTTCTTGTTGAATCTTCAATCAACACTCATTTGATTCAAACAATATTCTTTTTATATCTTCTTTGAGCTTGTGATACTACTGTTTTGGTATTCTTCCAATGAGTATAAATATGCACTTGTAAGAGACTTCTTTCTTATCAACTTCTGTGAAAAGACTTAAGTGCAAACATCAGTAGATCACTATTCATAAAACTTAGTGTTTATTCCATAAGGTTTGTTATCATTAAAACATTCATCAAAAAGATTTTTGTTTCAACAATAACATTTCTTTAGTCTCCAATCCATAAGGCTGAACCATCCAAATCTTTTTCAATAAGATTAAATACAAGTACTTAAGTTTCTTGAACAAAAGGAAGAACATTTCGTGTCAAAAAAAAAGGATGGACATTTCATCAACAAAACAAAACAAGGATAAATGTAGCACCCTATTTCCCGACGATGATTATTAAATAATAAGAATATATTTAATAGTAAGGATGTTAAAAATAAATCCATTGGAGAAGAAGAAAATTATTCACTGATCACATTAACAAATTCATACTTTCCGTTCCATTATCTTAAATAGGAAAATAACAAAGTTTTCTAGATTCAGCTCAAACTGCAATTAAAAATTAAATCGTCAACTTAAACCCTAGTGTTACAATATCAGAGCTCGTAGCGACTACATGCTTATCCAACTACCAAATATCAGACTAAATAGAGGACATCCCCTCATCTCCACCTTCTAAAACGTCTCACAGTTACTCCTGGTCAACCTAAGTATTTGTACTCAAGCCACCATACGGAAAATAACACAACAAAATAAGGGGTGAGAAATCCTGCCATAACATAATAATAGGGAAAAGCATTCACATTAAATAAATATCAAAAGAATATAATCCTCATTGTCTCATCACTATCAACAGTTATTATGTATAATCTCTTCATTTCACATATCACAGTAGCACATCATCTTCACACTTAAACACCAAGCACAAACATCATCATATACATGCATATGGACTCTCCTAACTACCTATGTGAATGTGGTACAACACATACTCGTCATTTTGTCAGAGTTATGTTAGTGGACTTTCACTTACATAATTTGTCAGAGGTGTGTTACTGGAATTTCATCTGCATAATTTTTCAGAGGTATGTTACTGGACTTTCACTGCATAATTTGCCAGAGGTGTATTACTGGACTTTTCTCGTCATCAATGCACAACACCATGCTATATACTCTATATGAACGTAAAGAATTAAATTCAACAAGTATTACACGTGTACACTTAATCACATAACCCACATATTAATGCAAGTCTCCCCTAAAATGCACGACTCTAATGCAAGCACACAAAACATCATCACCATAGATAAACATCATCACTCTCATCATCGTCATAAATTAACCATCAACACTATCATCATCACAACAACATAGACATCGTCATTCTCATCATTATTATAACATCATTATTTCCCATCGTAGTAATTTCTTTACATATATAATATTAATCGTCATCACTCCCTGTCACAGTTATAGGACTCATGATCATTACTCTCTATCATCCGTTGATATCCCAACCTTATCTCTTCATTAATCTACACCTTACGCGTGACTCATTCTACGTCAACATCCCTTTATTTTATTTTATTTTATTATTCATCTCACAGACTTACTCTATTCTCTCATTTATTCTAGACCCTTTATATACTTTATTCTGATATCATACCATATTCCGGATTATTAGTCTTCAGATATTTACTTGTTCATTATCATTACATATAACGTTTCCTCTCTTTATAGTTAGGTCCTACCTGAAGGTGAGAAAAACACAAGAAGGGGGGGTTGAATTGTGTTAGCTTTTTTTACGTTTCTCTTACTGATGTCATAGTTCAGAAGCAGATAACAATCAGCTTATGAAGTAGTGATCTGAGACTAAATGTGCAACGGATAAAAACAGAGTAAGAGAGAGAAGAAAGACACAAAGCAATTATACAGGTTCCTTCCACAACCCGGAAGTAGTCCTGTCCCCCTTGCACTTCCAAGGAGAGTTCACTAAAATGTAATCTTAAATTACAAGTACTCAAGCACACAAGCAAGAGATTTCCCATGCTCAAGCACACAAGCAAGAGACTTTCCTATACTCTAGTACAACCACAAGAGACTTACAAATACTCAAGCACACAAGTAAGAGACTTACAATCAAACAAAATTACAAAGAAATATGATTGAATTTGAACACTTGATATACAATCAGTGGTGTTCACAATACAAAACAGAAACAGACTTTTAAGACTCTTAATACTATAGAATTTCTAAAATGTGAGCTTTGCTAAGAAATTCTAAGTAACAATGAAAACAGAACAATAACAGAGTATGAACTTTGAATTGCTGAGAGTCTAGCTTTGTGTGTCTGTATACGTTGTGGATTCTTGTATTGCTTGTATATCAGTTGTAATGTGTTATCCAACTGGTAGGTCTTCACTCCTTTATATATAGGTGTGAAGAGATACGTTGGAACCTTGACAACAATACAAAAAGAGTCGTTTGAAACTTGTTGATAATCACCAGTGATCTTTTGCCTGATATGGTTGTTGTCCTTTGAAGGATCAATTTCAAATCCATTCCTTGTATGAAGGAACATTTCTGCAGGCAGAGCTGTTATCCTTGTCTTGTTGCAAAGCACGACCAAAGTAGTGGAGAAGGTGGTTGTACACTTCGTACATTTGTCCTTTTTCAACGCTCTTGATAGAGTAAGCTTCCAATGCTTTCAAATTTCATCTCAAGGCCGTTGTTACACTACTTTCCGTCTTTAGCAACTTTTAGGCATGATTAAATGAGATTCCAGCTCTTGAAGCCTTAAGTTCTTCAGCTCCTTATGAACTTCAGCTTCTGGTGATCTTGCTTCTGATGAGGTGCTTCTGATGAACTGGCTTCTGATGACGTCATCACTTCAGGAGCGCTTTGTACTTCAGGAGCACTTTTCTTCAGGAGCTTCAAGTTTCCCTTTTTTTGTTGATTCTTTTGCTCTCTTTTGTTCTTCCAGAACCTTATAAATATATCAAATGTTGTCTATGGTCCTGTACACTTGAACAAATATTAGCATATCCAATTGACATTTTTTAATACCTTGTTATCATCAAAACTCTAAGGGTAACTTATTGTTAAACATTTTTCGTTCTCACAATCTCCCCCACTCTAAGGGTAATGTTTGTAAAACGTATTTTGTTCCAACACTACCCCACCATCGTCATTAACTCCTTCATACTAATTTTTCTTAATAAAACGAAGTTATATCTTATTACTTTGTTCTTATGTCCGTAGTCATTTATGCATCGCCCATTCTCTTAATCTTAACTTCGTTCTAATTTAAAGTTATTATCTCACCTTACCATTAATTTCGACTTCAACAACTTTCCTCACTAACACTACACTATTATTCGAGATTTCATTCTCTCGATGCTAGTCGTTATTGTTATCGCCAACCATTATAACTATTACCTCTTATCCTCTTTCCTATTCATCTTGCTCTCTTCTAATCGATCCCCGTCTTATTCGTCGTTATCATCACTCCTATCATCTTTCATTACTGAATATACAACTCCTTATCTTCCATTACATTTTGTCTTAACGACCCTCTCATCGTGTACAATCATCTAAATTAGACTTCTATATTCTCTATTAATTTTTACACCTTATACGTTACTATCTAATATTCAGTTTAAGTTCTTTAACTACCTTGGCTCTTTTACTCTTTCACTTAACGGTATTCCTAAACTCATTATTGGTTTAAGGAGATTATGTTTAACCTTATCAATTACTCGGAAAAGCACCTACTTCATATCCCCTATTATCATCGTCTTATACCCCTTTTACTAAATCGTGTGTTTTTAGACTCAGCACATACCCACGCTATTTGCTATAATAAATTTTCATCTTATTAACCTTAGTTAACTGGATATCTTTTGTCACTGTTATTATCATCACCGACCTGGCCCAATGCTTTAACCCCTACTCACAACATAACCCGCTTCATCATTTACTCATAACCATAAACAAGATATGTCACCAGTATTACTCGTCATTCACAAACATCATTTATTACATCATTCATCATCATCATTCAACAATTATCATCTCAGCATAGATCTTCATCATACAACAGTAACCTCTCATTATTAAACAACATCTTACACTAGCATATGTACACATCACATTCCTTTGTTATTCATTACTGCATTTTAGAATCTACTCTCGTCATTTGTTCTCTTCATTACTACATCTTTCATCCTTATAGTATACCTCATTCTCCATTCTAATTTAAGTGTTTACTTCTCTAATAATATTCCTCGTAGAGTCATCCATATTATCTTTCACTTCCTATTGCCAAGCCATCTTGGCATTCTTAGATTCTCATAGGCTACTATCTTCGGTTCATATTTAAGCTTGTTATTATCCTGAGGTAACCACTTCTATCTGTGAATATATGCCTTGACAGGAATGCTTTGGTTTTGATGATGGACAAAAGAAGTCCTAAAAGAACAACGATGCAAAAAGCGGAAAAGATGATTCAAGCTTCCTAGTCTTGGATTTTATTTTTATTTTTATTAGGACTTTATGTAAGTAGTAGAAAAAGCTCTCATAAAAATAAATCACACACTCACAATGATTTTCATCTAAATGTGATTTTGCATAAAAATATTTTTTCATAAAAAGTTATAATTAATTTTGAATTTGCATAATTACTTTTAAACTTAAAAATATATTTAGCATGCACTTGATTTGATCTCTTTTTTTTGGAATAACATGACTGCAATGATGCATGCCTTTATGACTACATGTTGACCGTGTTTTAATTGAGCTAAATTATTTTTCATATCTTTGAACAATTATAATGCATTGGCAATAAATCTTTTTTCATACCATTGAAAACATTTTTGTTATGGCCTAATGAATTTAAATGAGTCAGCCTATTATTCATTGATAAGCAACGGATAGTTTTCTATTTTAATTGGCAACGACTCTTTTTCTCTTAATTTGCAGATTGACCAACAATGAATAAATGTGTGCAACGGCTATGATTTCTTAATTGCATTGCATTTTCATTTTGCACTATAAATAGGTGTCTTTGTGATAGGTTATTTCAAGAACTCATATTTGCACTCAAACATTGTCAAAAATATTATTCATCACTCTCATTATTTTTACACTTGCTAATTTATTATCTTCAGAGCTCTTTTATACTACATAGTTTATCTTGTAGTTCTTGTGCTTCAATTTGTTATATCTACACATTTGGTGTATTATTTAATTATTGTAATTCTTATTTGTATTGGGTGCGTTTCCAAGGTTTCAAGAGAGGTGATATCTCTTGGTTTTAGAGACTCTTCTACAAAGGATTGTTTTGTTTGGAGAGTGCTTGTTATTTGTAAAGGTTACCAGCTTTTCCTAATTAAAAGTTTGAGTAGTGAAAATCTCAAGGGGCTTTTCCTTAGGGACTAGACTAGGCCTTGTTGTTTTAGGCCGAACTAGTATAAACTTCTTGTGTCTTTTCTCTCATCCCTTTATCTCTTTTACTTTATTTGTCATTTACTTTATTTCAGCATATCAATTTTTATATTTATTTAAACCTTTTATAAGCACTTTATTTTAATTGGTTAACATTTTTTTTAAGTGCTTATTTTAAATTGTTTTCTAAAGAACACAATTCACCCCCCTCCCCCCCTGTGTGTCCCTCATCTATATATGTAATTTAGGGGTACTTACATTTACTTTACACATTAATAGCCTTTAATTGCCCTAAATGTCCACTTTAAGAGCCCTTATGATCCCAAACTGAGATGAAACATTACTTAGGGTTACCCTAACATCCAAACGCTACTTTTTCACACAATTTATCTAATTGCATCACTCTTCACATGATTAAATTCTTAAATCAATTACCCTAACTTTGTTTTTTGAATTTTAATCTTTCAACAACAACAATAACCCTCAATACTCTTATTTCAACTTCATCTTTTAATTAGTTCATCATCAATCTCCGATCACAATCTCACATCATAAGAGCAACATCCTACTCTAACTTATTTACATCCCCACAATAAAAACATAACCCTAGAGATGAATAGATTCTCCCCTTTACCTTGAATCCGTAGAACCCTTCGGTTTGGCTCAATGTTGCTGCACAAGGGTTTCGCTTCTCTCCCTCTGCTTTTCTTCTCCCTTTTCTTTGATCAGCAAAACTAATTTCTAGTCCCTAATATTCCTATTTATATTTGGGCTCACTATTCGCTATAATCGTCTTCCTTTCCTACGCACTACTCTTTGAAAATTGTTGTTTACACATATGAGAAGATGAAAAACACTAGTAAAAGACGTAAATGCCTCTACGGCAGTTAACTGCCGAGGAATTAAAAACACGGCTGCAGTTAACCAATATAACACTAGGGCTATATATTACTCTCCAATATATACTCATCGATCAAACTTATAATGATTATATGACATATACTTAACCTCTGGTGTTTGGTGTGCATGAATGAATGATAAAAAGAGAGATGCATATTTGAATGATGAAAAGAATTTAAGCATGAATGTGAAAAAGATGAAAACAATGGTGTATATGACTCTGCAAAAACATAATTTTTTTGGAGATGCAGGGTATCAAACCCTGTACCTCTCGCATGCAAAGCGAACGCTCTACCATTTGAGCTACATCCCCATTTGATTATTTATGAAAATATTATAATTATCTTCGTTTCAAACTAGTCCACCATAGACAAGATAATGTATTTTTGTAAGGATACTACACCACCATGTTGACAACTTCATTAGCTTAGTTATTTGTCCCAACCATTTCAAGAACTTTTGGCAGCAATTAATGGAGTTTGCTCTTTTATGTGTTCCTGTCTACGTACACTCCAACTATGTTTTTGTCATCTATCTATACTTATTCTAAATAAGATATCCAAGCTTATTGATAATAGAAAATTTTCCGAGGATAAACATGTTAATTACATGATAAATGATTAGTGCTGTGTGTGATGATCAATACAAGCTACTTACAAGGATGCACCGGTATTTTGTAAATGCATCTTATTTTAATGTGTTCACATAAACATAATTTAGTAATTATGGCAAATCACATAAAATATTTTTACACGGATAATGTATAAATTAAACTTTCATATGATATTCACTATGCCCTTAAATATAGGACAACGTATAAATTTAACTTTTATATGATATTCACTCCGTCTCTAAGCTATAAAATTGTGGGTTAGTGAATCATGAGCAAGATGAAAATAACAAAACACACTCTAAACTGATAGAAAACTAAGAAAGATAGAATATAGATGATGTGTTTGATAATATGATTTCATTAAGAATTGAAAATTCACATTACAAGGTCTTATTTGTAGGAATTACACAATTGCTTGTAATACAAGTCATCCGCACAAAGGTAATTAATTTACAAACAATTAAACTAACTCACTAACTAACTACAACAAAATGACAATTATGAATTACAATCTCAACATCCCCCTTAATTCATAACTAATGAACACTGTATAAATGACAACTGAAGGTGACGTGGTTGATAGTTTGTCTTACACAATTTTGGACAATGTCAAGAAACGTCTTATAGAGAGCGACCTGGTCGTGACTCAATCTAGTAACAACTTTGGTAGATAAAAATCCATTTGGGCTGGTCTGGTGGTATTAACTTGGGACCTGGATGTGTGCTCATCCTTAAGGTATCAAGTTCGATTCTCCCAGTGTCAATTTAGATGGACTAATGTAGCTGCTTCAAAACAAAAAACATCGGTAGATGAAAATCTCTTTTTAAAATAGATTTTAAAAACCAAATATAACATTTTGGAAATCCAAAAACCAACATTTTTTTAAGACGGAACATTACAATTCCAACAATTAATATGTACATCTTTTAGAGTTTAGAGTTTTTTCATTACAAATTCCGCCTTTTAAAAATAAAATGCCTTGATCCTATTGATTCGTTGGACCGATCATGCAATGTTGCATGACATCTCTTGAGATTGGTATCAATTCTTGGGGGATTAGAGATGGAAGTATTTGTAGGAAGTTAGCTCATCTTATTTGTTGTGGCAATTCGGTTGATGCTTATTTCGACCAAAAAAGAAAGAAAAAGGTTGATGCTTCTCTTTTGAATTATAGGAATGTTCAAGATCGACAAGTGATGGTCTATATGATTCAACATTTGCCACATCTTCATCTTTTGATACTCTCTATTCAGACAAAATTAGATGTGAATATTGTGTCGGCTAAGGATCACAATTGTTTATGGTTGATGCTTCTTGAAAACACTAGTGATTTTTGAAAGAGTAATTTTTTGATTATTTTTGGGACAACCTTTCTTCTTTTATCTTTTTATTGGTCGAAAACAATAGAGAAAGAAAGAGAAAAGGAGAGTAAAAACATTATAGGAATATGACACCGTATAATATACCCGACACGTTATACTCGACACCTTACAAAATACTCCACAATTGTGTGTTGGACGTATTCCGGAGAGAGAGAAAGAAAATTATTAAAAAAAACAGAAACTATATTCCTTCAACAACAAAAAACAGAAACTATATAACATACAATATCAAATGTCAAGTTTTTTATTTTTGAAAACATTTAGAGTATATTATCATTAAACTGATATTAAAAATATAATATACCTTTTTATATAATAATTATTGAGTTGCATTTGGATAAACAATTTAATGAACATTTAAATTCTTAAACACCCTTGCTCAAAAACACAAATATCTGAAACACTCATCAGGTTAAAAACATGTGTGCGGGTGAAGTTGCACACATATATTCAAGAATTAATTGAAGACCTGGGGTGGCTCTCAAAAGGCATATTATAGTGCATAAAATTCCTATTTCATTTTACAATCATCATTTTGGGACCATAATCTCGTTTATTCTATGCATGCATGCAAAAATTGTACCACAATACTTGAGCTCTGAAATTGACATATACTTTGCGAACCACTATAAATAAGTTTCTACCATCATGCTAATGATTATCAACCTCCTACAATCATTTACACACATGTTCCTTTATTTAACACCCATTGGCTCAACAATAAGAAGAAGAAAAAGAAAAAAAAACCATTGCCTCAATAAATATTTCTTGGATATTGGTTCAAGAATTGGTAATCTGCATCCTGAGGTGTAGCTAAGTACACTTCCTCTGATTTTAATTATAAACAACTTTTAATTTTTTACGTTAATTCAAAAAATGATGTATAGACCACATACATTATTTATTGAATTAATCTAAAAATTAAAAATTTGGTTATAATTGAGACGAGAGGGAGTACGTGTTTGTTGTATCTACTCCTCGGGATGCTGATTACCTCTTCTTTATTACCAATTAAGAAAACTAGACATAATCATTTCGATAGACTTTATTAGTCCATTGCTTTCATAAAGAGCTATTGGGTGAGGATTGGATAATCTGCATCCTGCGGTCTAGAACAACAATATATTTGTTGTGTCTAGATCTTAGGATGCAGATTACCTCATTCTTATCACCAATGTAGAATAATTAATCAGTATTATTATGAAACAAATAATCAACATTGTTAGGTCTAACATTGTATTGGGCTTTAACATTTATATTTTGCAATGCATGCATTATGCAACTTTGCAGTACTATATCACTAAACAACATTTTGTGAGAATGGAGGAAACTATTTGTTGGATTTTTTAGCACATGCCCAATATAAGAGTAGTGTAGACTTAGAGTCTCTTGGAGAAGGGACGAGCAAAAGGCTTAAGTAATGGTGAGCACCACAAAGATTAGATCCAACGTGTGAAAAAGATAAAGGACGGCAGTGGTTAAGAGACAAACTAAGCACTATGTTAAAGATTCTCTTAGTATTGTTAGACATGCGATTTATTGTCCGAAAAGCAATGACTTATTAGACTCGACCTCTATATACACATATATGGCCTCTTTAACCTCTATATGGAACATGTTGTTTATGAAATTGGTGTTTTGGCGCAACATATACATTTTATCTACCAACTAGTAGCTAGTGTTTAGAAGAGAGGACATGCATGCATTCGAATAAGAGATAAAAGAAAGTATTTGTTCTTGAAATTGCCGAGCAATGATTATTTGCGCATTTCCTTGATTATATCACTTTTAGGGGAACCGTGAATCATTCGAAAAAAACTTTTAAGAAAGTAGCGAGCAAGAGACAAAATTCTCCTCGAGGCTTAGAGATCGCTGACATAGAATTTGTCTACTCCAGCAAGATATTTTTCATACACACTACGTACTAAGGTTGAACCCAAGAACATGCTAAGGGATCCAATTATCCGTATATGTGTTGCTGGTCTTTAGACTAATCTGTTTAACGTATATATTAATTTTGTGCATACAAATGTGTTTTACATTAGATGTCTCTCTGATTCCTTCCCTGTTGAAGTACTTAGTATCCTATAAAGACTGAACATTTCTTTATGTTTTATGCATCTTCTTAATCTTAGAATGCATAAGGATATGAACTTGCTATAGTAAGTATTTCTTTAGAGCACTAGGGCTATATATTAACTCTCCAATATACACTCATCAATCACCATTCAGACACTAATATTTTTTTTTTTAAAGCTTATAACTATTTTCCTATCAAAAAACAAAAAATTTACAACTATATATGAAAGTGAAAAGAGGAGTGATGAAAAGAATCATATACGTATGACTCAGCAAGAAATTCTAAACGAATGGTTTTACTTCACAAAATTATGAGTAAAGAAAAAAAAACATGGAGATGCAGGGTATCGAACCCTGTACCTCTCGCATGCAAAGCGAGCGCTCTACCATTTGAGCTACATCCCCATTTGATACTTTTTGAAAACACTACATATATATTCGTTTCAAACTAGTAGTATAGACAAAATAACATATTCTTTTTGTAAGGATATAAAACATGCCACGAAAAATATTTTGTATTCATTTCATTGGCTTAAGTTCTTTTGTTGTTATTGACAACTTCATTAGCTTAGTCACTTCAAGAACATTTGCCAAAAATTAAGATATCCAACTATGTGTTCATGTCTACGTACATTCCAACTATGTTTTTGTCATCTATCTATACTTATTCTAAATAAGATATCCAAAGCTTATTGATTAAAGAACATTTTCTGAGGAAAAAAATGATAAATGATTAGTTATGTATGGTCAATACAAGCTACTTACGAGGATGCCCTGGTATTTTGCAGATGCATCTTATTTTATTGGGTTCACATAATTTAGTATGACAAATCACATAAAATACTTTTACACGGATAATATATAAATTAAACATTCATATGATATTCATCATGTCCCTAAATATGGGACAATGTATAATTTAACTTTTATATGATATTCACTCCTCCATCCTTAACTTGAGTGTGCTTCTCTCATGTTCGTTTATCCCCAGTGTTAATTTTGATGGACTAGTCCATATGGAGATTTGTTACAACTTTAAATAGTATCCCACAAGTGAAAGATTTGACCCTTCAGATTAGTCGGTTTTAAGATAGGATATCGAGTTTTAAAAAAATTGTAATATTAATTTTTTTTAATAAATATTATTGATTTTACTAACTTATCCTTCTTCAAGAAAGAGAATAAATTAAAGATATAAATTAAAAAATCATTGATAGTTAAAATTTAAAAAAAATAATTCAAAGAGGGTCTTTTGACAATGAAATTTTCCAAAAGATTCTTATATCTATGGACAAATGAAATAGGAAACTAAAAGATGTAAAGGAATCACTATGATACCTCTCCTTTCCTTGAACGTACTATATACATAATAGTTGGCCTTCCATTTCCACTCTCTTTCTCTCTAAGTTATTCCAACTAACATAGGTTTGATTGTCTAAATGCTTGATTGTCTAGAAACTGTTTCTTATACCTCTGAACTGTATCATGTCTACACGCAACAGGAGTTAGGTCTCTAGCTGTGTCCAGCTACATTATCATGGAGCAAGATGGAATTAAGAGAAGCTTCATCTATGTTTCTAAAATTTGGTTATGTGATTCATGTAAACAAGACATTTTAATGCTCGCCTAGTATCAGTTTTGGTTATTAATTGAGATACGTGCTTACTTTCCAGTATACATGATAAAAAGAACCCTCAAAGTTCTTATATGCTTGTGAAAAAGTCAGTTGCAAATTAGAGGAAAGAAAGCTTATAAGAAATATTAAGATACAATATTCATTTTAACTTAAACAAAAAGCTTCTTCCAGAAAGAAAAAAAACTTAAACAAAAAGCTATTGTTTCTAACACTCAATTATTACAACAGTTCAAGTTTTCTTTCCAAAGCAATATTTATCCACAGTCTCTATATCGACTCTACCTCAAACTTAACTTGTTGGCAACTTAAAACACGAGAAGACGTTTTGCATATTAAGATCATGTATAAATCTGTATGAAGGAACTTTTGGTCTAGAACCAAATTTTAGGTAACCAATAAACTACTGATGTTATTTTACATTACCTCAGTGTGAAATTTTTTTGGTAAAGAACTTCCTCGCTCTGCATTTTGAAAAACTACTACAAATGTACTTTCGGACAACAAAACTCATCCGAAAGTCTACTTCCAGATAACACGAAAATTGTGTTTTTTCAGATATATACATCTGAAGTGATTTTAAGGAGGGAAGAATACCTCCATTTTTTTCCTCTCCTTCAATTCAAACATATCTTACAAACCTATCATAACAATTTTGTGACAAAATGAAAAAGCATGAATAATGGAATGGACATTTGATCATTCTAGTCACAGAAATGTTGAAATTTACAACTGTGCCATGCTGGTTAATTTCCATCAGCATCCCCAATTTCCCTCCATCAAAGAATAACTGTACAAATAATTAATTTTAACGTGTGAAATGGTAAATAAAGAAACACCGCTAAAGCTCTAAAACTTTTCCTTAAAGATGCCTTGACTATCATCGCCCTTGAGAAGTGTCATTCTCTGAGACCTTGAATAACCCTGTCTGTTATTAAGAATATCAATGTAGTTCCGTAGCCTGTAGCGGTCTGAGTTTGTTAATGAAAATGGAGGGTTGAGGATCAGAGATGGTCCTTCCACTAGAAGAAAAACCAATAGATGGACGGCTTTTGAATATAATGCAGCAGCACTTTCTGTATCACCCATGAGCTCTTCTACCTGCCAATAATGAGTAACACATCCTCAGTTTTACAATCACCGCATTTGTTCATCCACAAAATAACAAAGATATCCTAAGCTTTTAGTATGAAAGTGATGTGGCAAACTCGTGTAAGACATCAGTCAAGTTCCAAGTGTTTATAAAAAAATAAACAACCAAATCCTTTTCCCACAAGATGGGATTTGCTCAATGATTCAAAAAACACTATATTGTCATTAATTATATCTATTGACAGAACATATATACATTTGTCCATGGTTAAATAACACTATGATTCAAGGAAAGAATTGGCAATATTGCAAACAAGTTTTACTTGCAGAGTCCACAACTTAATCCACACTTTAAATCCTAGGTCATAAAAGGCAGTGGGGGAGCCTAGAGTGGAGTCACAGCTGCCTGCATCTGCGTAAGTGGAGTCCGTCAATCACACTGCACCTCTAGCAGTGATTGACTCAAAAATTGTTAAACAAAGGCAAATATGATGACAAGTGGCTAGTGTGTTGGAAAAAATAGAATTATCCAATGAAAATTCTAAATGGAAAACAGCTTCTGCCATTTGCAATCAGGTTATATATTTCATCCATGAGGACAAGGCTGATACTCGGGAGGGTGGCAATGCTGACAAACCACAAAAGGACCAACTGTTAACAGTCAAAGGTCAAAGTAGCAAGTGAGCCTGGACCGATGGAAAATTACATGCAAGAGGCATTCGGGAAGTGTAGCTAAAAGGTAAAAAGAAAGAGAACGTGGGAGATGATGGGGTGTGGCTACTCAGTCAGACACAAAAAGAAGTCGGGGAGAAGAGGGAATCATGTCAGGGAAGGGCATTAAGAATTCTGTTAGTTTTGCAACATCAGATGGGTGATGACTCTATGAGTGAAGCTTAGGCATCGTGGATTCCACTTCTCCAAATGGATCATCCATTCACCGTTTCTTTTCATCCCCATACTTGAATAATACCATCCCATTTTCTTCTTCATTTTTCTCTTATTTACTATCAGTGAGAGTAAGGGAGTGTAACAGCCACTCACCCAACTAACTACCTCTCATTGGCATAAATTAGCATTCAAAAGAAAATTTAACATTGGCAGTTAATTTTTAATGAACCTAAAATTGCATTTGAAAGATGTATTTAAAAACCCTGTCCAGAATGGAAGAAATGAGAAGCAGAAGGAAATACTCACTCCCCCATGTCTCCCAAAAGCAAGGGCGGCTTGAAATATTGTCTCCATTGCATCTGGCATCTCTGTATTTCCTGCAATCAGGAGAAATATATAATTGCTTAAATCTCATATAACATGGAACAAAATATATATAAAAAAAAAGGAAGACAAGTCAACTAGCCATTCAGCCCGTGATAAATATAAAGTTATACCAGGCTCAATGGTCTTAGCAAGTTCTTCGGCATGCTCAAATTCCCTCAAAAAATCACTTTCAATTTGAGATAATAAATCCTTCGTCCCTTGGGTGTTTTCATCAAGACATTCTTCTGAATCAGGACTACCTTGCTTCTTACTGTTGGTCCTCCTATATCTTGAAGCTTCTTGACTTGGACTTCCTTCCATGGCTGAGGCAGCCTGTGTATGGCATATGTGCAGTGCTTGCTTCCAAATGGCAAGAATTACAAGCTGAATAGAAAATGCTTCTAACTGCTTTCTTGCCTCAACCTTATTGTTTTGGACGGGGAGATAGAGGTGCAGTAATAAGAAATGTTAGTATCACGAATATTATGACAAAAAATAACAAATTCGATATTTATTCAAGCAAAACTACTTTATACAATGCCAAAGACAGCTGCATGAGACATGGAGGAAAATGTGAACAGGAAACAGGGTTTTGAATCATTCCCCAAAAGGAAAAGTTCTTAACAGGCAAGCAGACAGTGCATAATGCATACTGATTACTGAAGGAACTATCCAACAACAGGCTCACAATTTATGGCAACAATAACACTAATAACAACAATAGGAAGTTTATTGAGCAGATGGGAAGGGGGAAAGCACCAATGGTTGTATTGGTTATCATCTAGAATACTTGCATCCATAATATGAAATATATCGTATCACTCAATACTTGACCACAAAATGTCCTGATTAGTTTAAAGATCGTGTAATTGGAAAACTTCTAAATGCTCTTGCAGAGAAACAGTGAATAAATAGTTCAGATTTGATCATAAATGCACATTCCTGAATTTCAGTGGGAAACTTTGAAAGATAAAATTAGTCATTGTATTGTATAAGAAAAATAAACCAATAATTTTTTTAGCAACATTTACCTTTTCATTAACTAATTCTGTGATGGCAGATGCATACTCTTGCAATGATTTTACCCTTGTCATGCAGTGACTTGATGGCTGTTCATCACCTGTATCCATTGATCCATGTGAGGTCCCAGGAGCAGAGTCCTGACTACCTGAACTTCCAATTTGGCACATGCTATTGGTAGATGCACCAACGATTTGCATTGGAGCACTTATTCTAGTGATTGTATTAGAAGACTCTTGAGGAAAGCTACCTGACCTAAATAAGGAATGGCTGGGCTTTGAAGCATTCACTGAAGAAGATGAAACATCCATAGGGGGCCCAGACACAAGAACATATTCTTGATCAATATTCTCAAGTGAATCTGTAACTGCCAATTTCATAGAACAATTATGAGCAGCATTATAGATAATTTGAATGACGTGTCTTAAATCTTACCATGAAAAACAGAAATGGAAAAAAGAAACTTCAGTTTGGTATTGATACCTCTAGGATAAGGATTTGCAAATATCTGTTCTGGAGATTCTACAGAACTAGTGAGATTTCTTCCTGAAATTTTATGGTTGTCCAATCTTTTAAAAGTATTTTCAAGTCTCTGTGTTACACTACTATATCTGGAAGCAGAATTTACATTATTAGAAATAGAAGTTGACTCTGCTTTATCTAGTTTTGTATTTAGATCAAATCCAAAGGTAGACTTTATTGAGGACTTCTTCTTTGAAAACAATGTATTCCCTGCAGGTCTACTGGAATCATCATCTAGAATGAAAGGTAAGCAATCCTCTTGATAATTTTCCTCGGTTCTTCTCATAGGGTCAGTCACTGGTGAACAGAACTCACTTATCGGCCTTGGAGAGCTTTTATTCCTGCAAACCAAAAGACATTTATGACTTGAAACTAAAAAACCATGATAACAACAAATTCTAAAATCCTTCCCTTTTACCTTAATAATGGTTCATCCTGTTTTGTTTGCTGTGGATTAAGGAATGGGTGGTTAAAGAATTCTTCAAAAGTTAGACGTTCCACTGAAAATTAAAAAATAAGCCATGTATTACAATGAGGTTTTTTTTCAAAAGTAGGTTGGAGGACAAACGTAAAAATTTCCCTCAATCAATAGAAAAAACAAGGAATTCTTACAAGCATGTTTTATAAATATCATCCCTCAATCCCCGACTAATTGTTATGATCAATCCTCAAATTTATCACTCTTCCTCAATTCATAGGATTCTCCTTAACAGTTGCTGATAGAATATAATAAAAATATCTTTAAACATCCTTGACATTATAATTGAGCGTCTTAGTTTACTTCATAGGATCGGTTTATAATCTTAGAGTATCTTAAACTATCTTTAATTTTTATATTATTTTTATTATTATTGTTTCATGATTTCCCTATTTCTTTAGCATTGAGTCTATGTATCCCAAAAATAAAGATCAGAGTTTAATCTTATCAAGTTAGTATCAAGCTATAATAATTTACCATCAACTATCAATAATACTCGAGCACTTATTATTTCTCTCATCCCTCTATCTAAAACTCATGACTTCAACAATTACCTTGCTCATGCTCTTCACAATCGTTAATAAGTTACATTTGCAACAAGATCCTTGTATCAAGTACAGTTAGGTATCTATATCTTGCCCAAAAAGCCAAAATAAGCATGCTGCAGTCTTAAGTGTTGTGCCAGATTTCCATTAGAAAATGAAAAGGAAAAAAAAACTAAAAAATGTCCCTTTATTCTTGTTAGCATGGTCAGCAGGAGAATGATCAAGTTATCTAAAAGCTTAACATCAAGGAAAAGTTGTTAGCACAATTTTGTTGTATATTGCCAAACTGCTGGTTACTAACAGAGCAAATCTAACATCCCACAGGCAATACAACATGCACTAATCATCCCCTCTACTAAAACTAGTTTTCCAGGGCAATTGGTCATAGAATTACTCAAAGAAACTATATCCAATAGTAGACAGTGATTAAATAATTCATGGGGATACCATTAAATATCTTAAAAAGGCCTGCAGATTTCACACTTCATTCATGTCTCGGACTTCAATCTATAACAAAATCAAAATATACCTGGATTACGGCGTAGTAATTTCTGACACAAATCTTTGCACTCAGAACTTAAACTTGGGCTATCCGGTGGAAATTGCAATTCTGTTGAATTCACAATATTCTGTAGTAACTGCAGTGTTCATGATTACAACAGTAAGCTAACTAGCAATGCCAAAAGAGCGATACCCAAATGGAAGGCTAAGGTACGATAATAGCACCTAATTTTTTTGCAACAAAATAAAAAGATATAAAAAAATAAAATAAAAACTCAATGGTTACAAATACCTGTATTTGATTGTTTCCAGTAAAAGGTGTTTTCCCTGTAACAAACTGATATAAGATTGCTCCAACACTCCAGAGATCTGCCTGCGTATTTAATTCAGGATAAATATGATGGAACCCAACAATGAATGTTTTTTGGTTTTCTGATGAGTGATGGCATTAACAAGTAAAAATCACCTTCGCATCATATTTCTGCAGTTGCATGATTTCTGGAGCCATGTAGAGTGGTGAACCACATAATGTTTCTGCAAGGCCCCTCGGTTGCAGAGATCTGCTCAAGAAGAAATTGATGTTTTAATAACTAAATTATAGAAGGGAGTAGAAAGCCTTTACAAAAATACAGTTCCCATGGTTATTAAGGTAAAAATCAAACAAACAAGCAACACAGAAAGAAAAACGTCAAAGCAAACAAGGTGGTTTAATTTTAAGTAGATACCCAATTCAAAGATTCAGCAACTTGAGGTAACTTCAAAATAAACCAATATAAAATATTGAGCCACATAAATAAAAAGTAATAATTTCGAAACGATTGGACACTTGCGAGGCTTTCATCATTTTGGGGTCTTAAATATTAATTATATAGAAATAATTAGGCTACCTTGCAAATCCAAAGTCAGCGATCTTCAGAACTGCCTTCTCATCATTTCTGGAGAGAAGAAGATTCTGTTTCAAGGATGATAGGCATATTACCAGTATTTAGATACAATAAAAACGCTACCTTCATATAAAAATTAAGTTCTAAAAGAGAGGGGAATCAGGTGCGATTATGGACCCAAAAAAGACAAACAATTGATACGCGTTTATGCTTATAAGTATTAGGATACCTGTGGTTTCAAATCTCGATGAATAAGGTTATTATCCCGAAGAACTTGTAGGCCAGCAGCTGTAACACAGAATTCTCCTTTATTACCCAGAAGAACATGAAAAGAACACAACTATAAACAGCTGAAACATACCCAGCTGAAGCATAAAATGTTTTGCAGTTGCCTCCGGTACCCTTCCATGGCGTTGAATGTACAATGAAAGATCTCCCCCTTTACAGTATTCTAACACAAGATGTATCTTCCCAGGAGCCTATATAAAATCAATGGCATTTCTAAGCAGACTTTCTTGATGCACCAATATGTGTAAATTTCTTTTGGCTTTACACAAAACACATATTTTAATTCCTATACGAGACCAATTTACTCACAAATGATAAAATTCTTGAGTCAAAACTGATGCCATTTTGGTTTTGAATAAAAATAAGGTAATCCAAATGCTTAAATCATAATAAACAGCTATATATCATTTCTGATTAGGGCAAAATCAACCCAACCCAACCCAGAGTCAGAATCAGGCCATTCGACTTAGCGTTAAACTATAGCATCCTACCATCGCCCAATTGCAATATCAGGAACCAATGTGAGCTCATTGTCAAGAATAGTCAAAATAGCTCGTTATTTTTCACAATCATGAATACCCCAATTTAATTATACAGCATTATATGCCACCAGAGTCAATAGTGAGATGCAAAGAACTCATGATTCCTTATTTAAAATATATATTCTCTTTAGAAAATGACACAGAAATGGTGTTGCACCTCAAAGCCAAAAGATTTTCCAATATTTAGTAACATACAAAACAAAACTCCTCATTTAGTACACCCCCATAAAAGGCAAAATCTATATAAAATTCTCCACTACACCATTAATCGAACTTTACATTATAACACCCCCATTTCAATAAATCAACTTTAGACTATAAAACCCCCCATTTCAAGCCCCTAGTTTCCCCACTACAGAAAAGCACACATGTCACTTTTCAAAATTACCAAACTCATCACACTGCTTAAATTTTAAACCTCCTAAAACATGTCAAACCCTACTTACATACCTTAAAACTAAAAACAGTTTAATCAAAACCTACGAAGCACGGACACATAAACAACATCAAACACAACACTGACACCCACATTTCAACACCGGTAATAATTTGAGAAAACAAATTTATTGAATGCAATCACACGTGTCAGACACCTGTCTTCGAGTCTTAATCAGAAGTGTAGGTGCTTAAAGATTCAAAAAGAAAACATAAAAACACAAATTATAAATTATAAAAATGAAAACTTTAAATTAAATTCACAATTTCAGCAATAAACTAACATGTCATATAAATCATAAATTAATCAAAATCACATTAAATTCCTAAAAAAAAAAAAATTTTGAACCTGAATGATATCATGCAAAGAAATGATATTAGGATGATTAATCCTCTTAAGAATAAAAATCTCAGACATAAGACTCTCTTGCAACTTCTTATTCAATCTTAACGTAGCGATCTCTTTGATAGCAACTTCAGTTCCATGAACTTTGTGTCTCGCATGCCACACAACTGAAAACGAACCCGCTCCAATTTGCTTCCCAACTACATAATCTCCTACAATCCTACTGCTACTACTACTCCTTCCCGTCGTTTGCGCCGCCATCGCCGGAAAATCGAAAACCCTAAAAACCCGAAAACGTGAAAATTCGGAATCAGAGGTGGTTGATTACTGAATTCGCGGAAATGGATCGTGGTTTTGATGAATTGGAATGGTTCTAGGGTTTGGATTTGGATTTTGGAGATTTTTTTTTTTGAACTGATTTTGAAGTTTTTTTTGTTGTTGTTTTTGTGAATTGAAGGAATGAAGAAAGAAGAAAGAAGAGGATGATGATAATGATGATGATGGTAAGTAATATAAATGAAAAAGTTTATGATTGATTAATTTATGTTTTATATATAAGTTAATGAAGATACATTTTTTTGTCTTTAAACAAAATGTTTGTTTTTTTTTAATGAAATGACTTGGAGTTTTAAATTTTTTATTTATTTTATTCAATGAAATGACTTGGAGTACTGAATTTTTTATTTATTTTATGTCTATGATATATTGAAGTTAATTTGTAATTTTTTTACACAAATAATTATTGTTACATAATTATTGCTGTCGTACCAAAAATATAAAATGTTTTGATTTAAAAGATTTTGGTGTTTTTAAATAGAGATAAACATAAATACTTTTATGTAACTATTTTTGTAAGTGTTTTTTTAACTTAAATGATTAATGAGCTTCATAAAATGATAAATTGTTTAAAAGACTTTGAGTTCAAATCATTGATGAAATATTTTTTTGTGAGATTTTAATTACCTTTCAGTTCAACTTCGATTATCGAGGCACTCTTCTCCTTAGAATTGAAGGTTAACATCAAAAAATAACAAATACTAAGGTCTTATGTGATTTAAACAATGCATCTTCGTCTCAACCTAAATTTTATTTTCATTAACACAACAAAAATGTTGTTATTTAGATACACTTATAATGATTTAGTTGCGTTATTTTTATGTAAAGATAGCCTTATTAGATTTAATCAATGATACATGTAAGTTTCTTTTTAATTGTCATTTTTGTAGAGAAATTTAATTTATAAAGTTTGCATATACAATACGTGTCAGGGTGTGAAATAATACGGTTATGTTGATATGTGAAATTTTTGAAATTCTTGATACGAAATGATTTAGATATATTACAAAAAAAATTATAATCTAAAACGGTATATAAAGAGGGTGCATCAATCTAGGGTGACTTTTTCTTTTGGTCAAGAATACCTTTTAAACAAATTTGTCATTAGTTTTAGGAAATTAGATGAAATTATTACTATATGTGTATCATTAAGAAAAGATTTTGTCATAAAACAAGTTTTTCAGTTAGAAATAAAATGTTAATTGTTGGTCACTCAAAAAAATGATATATTGTTGGTATCATTGAAAAATATAAAAATAATTTGTTACAACGTAAATATCCACAACTCGCAAATATCTATATTTATATCTAAAGCAGATCAATAATTAAACATTCAAATTAATAAGTAAATAATTAAAATAAAATCCAAAATTATACTAAAAATAATAATATTGCTTATAATTTATCCATGTTAATGCAATAAAAAAAAAGATCTAACTTTGTTTATTAAAAAAATACATCATACAACTTGTATTAGTTTATCGAATATGTCCTAGTTAACTCAATAACTCTTAAAGCACTTCGCTTTTTCATACTTCGTGTTTGAGGGATTTTGAACTGGACTATGGACTCGACCTATATCCTTATTATTACCCAAGCCCAATAGGAGAGCTAAACAACTCATTATTCGAGTTGTGCACCCTCTTAGACTGGGAACAAGGCAAAGCTGGCCCTAAGCAAGGATTATTGAGCAAGCAAGTGATACTTCATGGGTAATTCCGTGTTGAAATACCAAAATACAACACAAAATAATGATATGAACGACCTTGGTATAATTCAAAATAAATGCTAAATATGATTTGTGTGTTGATATAATTGATAAATGTTAAATGTTTTCCGTATAAAAAGCAAATTGACCATTTTCCTACTTAAGATCTGTTTACACTGATTTTTGGTAAACAACCGCTAGTTTAAAAATAGTTACTTGCAAGATCAACCAGTAAATCTTAAGGACATATTGTGCTTTCTCTTTTCCAGAAATTCATGATTGTTCTTCAATAATATAAGAAAATTATGAAGATAATTATCGAATTTAACTTAGTCAAATCCGTCGAAGTCACTTTCGAAATACTAATAAAAGATGTTGCTTGAAATAAACAAGTAAATTGCAAAGACACTTAAGAAAATAAACTTAAATTGCATTGATTGAATGTAAATTGGTACACATGTTCATACATTGCAACTTGTGATTCGTTTCTCTCTTGAATGCGGATAGTTTGAGTGTAAGTTTTTTGTATGATTGAATTGTGACCTCTTTCTCTTGCAAGAAACTACTATTTATACTAATAGAAGTAACTACCTACATAGGATTTGAAACTATAACTGCTATAAACAGACAACAGATATCTATTCGATTTGAATTTCGAATATATGCTACTTGGAAATATCTATTGCTTCACCTTATCCAAAACAAATCGCTCTTCAATATACTTTGCCTGTCGAACCGAAACACGTGCTTTGAGCATTTCCAGCAAGTCCAACTTCGATTAAATGTATGAGAATAAAAGAGCATCACTCATTTCTTTGAGCATAAGGTCAACCTTGCTTTGACTGCATTAAAATAGCCCTTTCTGAAAACATAGGCTAGCAAGATCACAACATAAAAATAAAATATAAAAAAATCAAGTTGGATAGGCTCCAAACAACTTCAATCGCTTCAATTTATCCACAAAAGATTTGCCAACTATTTGGTTTTAAAGATTATTTTCGACAAAGTTCGTCTCTCATTTTACAACTTTAAAAAAATTGAGACAATTGAAATCAAAACTAAGCAAACAAGTTCCAATGCCTCCACTATGCATACACTTAGATCACATATGAGTGCAGTTGCATATACATGTGTGTTTCACCGGCCAATTGCGATTAAAATGCTAATCCGACAATTTTCGGCTCAAAAACAAAGTTAACCAAGCATAAATGAAAACCAATTGTAAACCAAGGTAGAATCAAGCTATGATACTCTTAGAAGCTTAATTATACATTGATTGAATAAGGTTAGGTGTTTGGAATCCATTGGCATGCTTAAAAGTACACAAAAACACGAAAAACTAAGTTTCAGGGTTCTGCAGAACTGACACGGTCATGTCATCAGGACACACGGTCGTGTCATCCCTTACATGAGACCCTGACACGGTCGTGTCACCTCACCAGTACAGCAAAAATGCATCTTCACGTTTTCGCGCATAAAATCTTGTTTTCAAATCCGTTTTCGATTCCGTTTTCGCCAATGCATCCCTAACACTTAGACCATACAAACTAAACTTGAAAACTTAGCATTTCAACTCAAAACAACTTAATCAAACTCATCTCAAAATGACTTATTTTGCAAAAGCGCTTAAAAACGACTTTTACTTAAAAACCCGATTTCTTCCCAAGATGATTTCTCTCCAAAACCAAGTGATTAAAATAGAAAATCATATCATCCTAATTCATTCTAACAACTTCCTTAACTCATTCAACATCATCAAAATCAAACTTTTTCATTTTCAACCCATTTTCACAAAAGTTGCAAAATCACCACAATTCAATCACAACAATACTTTCATCAATACCCAAAGCATAAATTGATGAGAATATCATCACACAACAACATCTACATCATATAATCATGATCTCACCATCATTCAACAACCACAACATCATTTTTTTCCATCAAATTGAACAAAATCAACAAAGTATACATATATACACATCTTGAGCATGTAATTTCATCATTAACAACTCAATTATCATTAATTTCACATACCCAGTCATTACATCAAAACCTAACCACGAATTTCACCAATTAAAATCACAATAACCACTTTTCACAAATAAGCACTTTTGAACATAAGTAGAAAAAGAGATTATACAAGGATTATGAATGAAAACTAGCCCCCTTACCTTAAATCTTCACAAATCTAAGCTAGTGCTTCACTTTACCTCCAATCCCTTGAGTCTCTACCCTATTTTTGCTCTTCAAGTTCTTCCCTCTTCAAAACCCTCTCTCTAGCTCTTTCTCTCTCTACCTCTCTCAAAATATTTTGTGAGAATGAACAAATGATACTAGGTGACCTAATTTCCTCGAAGACTAAGGTTTAAATAGGCTCACTGATGACAGTCCGTCATTCCACATTTTTAGTGTCTTTTTATGATATTTGTGAGTTCACAGGCAAGTTTAAGCAGCAAGAAAAACTGAAGAAACTGAAAAAAGGGAATCGTGTCACGATTACTAAAAAACGTGTCACGATTTGGAGCTTTCAAGAAACATGCATTCGACATTGGTGAAAATGTGTTACGATGGCAAAAACGTGACACGATTATGGAAACCCTAATTTTGGTGGTGTGTTACACAAGCAGAAACGTGTCACGATTTACTTAAATCGTGCCAAGATTTACTTAAATTGTGCCACGATTTTAGGAACAGTTGTTGCCTATTTAAGCTGAAGACTATTCTGAAAACAAGGGTTACGAATTGGAGAGAGCCAATTGCGATTTTGAGACCTAAAGACGGCTAGGAGTGCGAATTCTTCAACCTTCTATCAGTTCATGTATGTTTTGATTCCATTATTGATTATGTTATTTGTAAACTCGATTATGAGTAGCTAAATCTCTTAGAGATTAGGTTTGAGATGATTCTTTATAACCCTAATTGAACCATGTTGTTGTGAAACTTTATTTATTGTGAATGAAAATCTAGTTTTTATTCAATTCAATTTTTTTTAATGCTTTTTATATCCCGATCAAATATAAACATGATTTAGTGAGAATGAATGACTACTGACCCTAGTTTTCATCTTAAACAGGATTGAATTGTTCTAATAAACATGGTTAGTTTATGAATGGATAATCGTTTGTTAGTGATAATAGGTTAACGTTCATAAAACCTTCAAAGAATATTAGACCACCTAAGGAATTAGGGGCTGTAATTGGAGAAGAGGGTTCTAAGTTAAGTGATTGATTCGGGCTATTTTGTTAATCATCGTGGAACTAGAAAATCATTCATAAGAATAGGTGCAGTATTCCAATTAGGGGAACATAGATGATTCAAAAGACTTGATCTCATCTCTCTTCTTATTTTCTAACCAAATCTATATTTTCTAACTGAATCTTTATTTTATGTTATTTAATTTTATGTAATCAAATCAAATCTACTGCCTAGTGGCAAACAAAATAATTTATACATCCTAAATATTTACTTTATTACTAAATTGAGATTAACACAGTCCTCGTGGATACGAACTTATTTTATTACTTCGATAGTTTTTGGTACACTTGCCAATTGTCTATCACTCACCAATATTGGGCTTAATTCCTTTTGTCTTAATGGGCTCAATACACTTACTAACTAACCCGCATTATTTACTCGCCTACGGTTAAAGTTATCGAATAGTCATCGGCTCACAACTAATAACCACACTAGTAACTTAGTAAAATAATGGTTCTCACTTAAGCACTAAAAATAATCCTCACCATGAAATTACTAATTTACCCTTGCTCACCAAATGACCAAAATACCCCTTTAGCACTAAAACCCACTAAAATACACACATAGGTAAATAATCACATACGAGCATAAATAAACACAAATTAAAACAATTACAAAAATAAATCTAGCGAAAATTGGGTTGTTACACAAAACACGACTAAAATACACATAAACTGACTACTTTAACTCTAAAATGACTCTAAAAGTGGACTGAAAATCCTATATGATTTCTTGAACTTTTGCTTGTCCTTCCTCAAGCAAACTTTCTTGTAACTAAAATTCAAAGTAAAATAACACAACTCCCTGAATGATAAAAATACCATAAAAGATTTTACATTTTTGACGATGTAGCTAACTTTTTAATGCTTACGAATGGACATGATTCTCGGTCTACGTGCTTTGATGCAAACCAATATGAATCAATCATGTGGATTGCCAAATGATAAATTTGTATTGTTGATAAAAGTTTTAAAACAGTGTAAATGTGTAGCAAAGAGTTTCAAGCACCTTTTTAGTGATTGATACTGAATTGGTATTTAATATTTTTTATAAGCATAATATCACCAAAGTTCAACTCAAAAAGTGTTGTTCGCGAGTCATTTAATTTTACATCTAAACACTATCAAATGTCAAATACATGATCAATCACTTAAACATAATATCACCAAACTTCAACACAAAAAGTATTGCTCACAAGTCATTAGATCATCTAAGCACTTTCACTTGTTAAGCATCCTTGGAGTTATGACAACCAACTATATGTTTATTCCCTTTCTCATTTTCATTAGAATCTTTAACAGTAGTTAAATGAAATTTAACAAATTCTTTGAGAAGTGTAACATGTATAGAATTGTTACAACCATAAAACTCCATGACTACAATTTGCCCTTGAGTGTTGCAATCGACTCTCCAAAAATAATTTTTTTTTGTCTTTATGATACTCTTTGTAATAGGAACAGAAGGGTGAGTATGTTTTGCAAAAGAAGACCTCGTTGAATCATTTTTTTAAAATAAGTTTGATTCATTAAATACTTCATTATTCGATAAGGTGGCATTGTCTCGAAACTAGTACAAACATAACTCCACACTTCTCACCATCATCACTTAAATGTACCAAGGTATTCACACACGAATATGCAACACGTCCAACAAATGCAGACCATACCAAGTCACTAGAATGACCTACGTGTAACAACATCTTACCATTAAATATCGAACCATCATAAGCAAATTCAACACAACTGATAGGGTTTACATCTTTGACCACTAACACAGCTATGTCCCAATTGTTCTTTATATCCAGTACTTCCTTACGAACTACAATGTTATGTATTATATGTTCACAAAAAACATGAACATAGGTCATCAACTTGTATGGTGAATCATGTACAAAATGTTTCGTCAATTTTACCATTTACTACAAGGCTCAACTTTATAGCCCATGTAAAAGTCGTCACCTTGTCAATTATTCTCATAAATTTTAAATCAAATAAAGATTTATGAAGTGGTGCAAGAGCAGATTTTGATGTACTCATCTCTCTCGCGTAGTAAAACATGAAGATATTTAACAAAGACAGTAAACAGTGCCTTAGAGATGTCTTTTAACCCACACACAGAGAGAGTTCAAATATCAAACTATTATTGTTTTGGTGAAATATACTAGTTTGCATTTTACCTTTTTTTTTCTTTTTCCAATTACATGTTATAAAATTTGTTTTTTTTTGTGTTCTTGCTAAAACCTTACTGTTCTTGCAATACATCATGTCATTATATGCGCGTAAGTAGTATAAAAAAATGTTGCATTAATAAACAATACAAATCATTGTATAAATGGTACTAACATACAACAATGCACATCACTAAACACAAAATTCAGACTTCATACTAACGATAATTAATCTACAATCTATGATAATAATACACATATTACCACATATATACAATTATATCTACAATACATAAATAAAGACAACGAGATTATTGCATAAAGTTACAAACATCAAACACACTAACAATAGAAGTTTAGAACAAAAATTAATTATTCAAGATTTATATACAAATATTCATATGAAAATTAATAAAACAACACACGTCAGCAATTAAATACTTTATAAAATGATATTTATGTAACATTTATATTACATCTCTCACGTCATTGCACCACATACAAAACACTGAATTTTATTAAATAATATAGATATTATGAAAAAAAACATTAAGTGACAAAATAATAACGTGAATGTGTAAAATAAATAATTAATAACATATCTATCACGAGGTAAAAAGTTAGAGAGTGCAAAAACTATGTCATTTTATATTCAAATATATCGTAGAATGTTTAATGATAATCTTTAAATATTTTTATATATGGGTTAACATGATCCAATTGAACATGATCCAATTTAAATACTAATCGAATATTTTCCAATTTATACAACCACTAATAATCTTACATTATCAATTGCCTGTGATATTTTTTTTTTGCATAAGTTTAATGAAAGTGTGTTAGGTAAAATATATCATGTAACCTAAATAGTTGTAATTTTACTTTAACACAAATTTAAACACGGATAATAAAAGGTGAAAGTTAGTGTAAATGTAGTTCAATAAAATTTATTTATTTTTCGATTAAATACATCAAACATATACACAATTGGTTTCCTTTAAAATATATGTAATTGGTTAGTGAACACGTACATGCGCGTGTATATAAATGAATTGAACTTTAAAATCCAAAGTAACTTATTATTTATAATAAATAAATCAAGCATCAACTAATGTGTATATGCGCACATGTGTGTATATATTTATTTTAAAAATAAAATAAAGAGATTTTACTTTACTAATTTTAATAAAATACTAAGAAATATCTATGCAAATGAAGCGGTTACAAGTCCTTTCTTACAAAACTCTATTGACCTTGCCAATCAAAAATTTGTAGTAAGATTACAACATAATAAAGTTGAACTGTATGATAAGTGCTATCATATAATGCACGTACAACACCTTTAAAAGGGATTGACTCAAATTCAGTTTGATTGAGTTTTCACATCTTAATGGTATAAGGAAAAATGATTTCCTTATTGGTGATTTTGTAGTGTTAGTTAACTCTTAATGTCGATACTTTTATTAGGGATATTAATTTTGTTAATTTGTTGTATATAGAATTTAATTAAATATTATTTAATTAATTGACTTATATCTTCTTGTTTTTTGTTTTCCTCTTATGAGAACATTAACAAAGTATGACTTGTATTTATTACAAGCAAGTGCGAATGCTGCACAAAGTTCAAAACCAAGAAAAAAAAGTAGTAAGAAAGATATATATATATATATATAATGTATATGAAAATATTAATATGTCATAAAATTTGATTTGGATAAGAGGGACTCTCCACCTAGTTCTGCTACAGTGAGTCTTAAGCATCAACTTTAACATCTAAAGACTCATTCAGAGCTAGCTTTGAAGTGTCTATGTCAAATTCACTTTGTGTGGAATACATATTAATTTCTTCTACAAATTTTACTGCATCTTCTATTAAACAAAAAATATAAAACAAGACAATTAAAAACAAAAGTTCTGAGATCTCTTCTTCAAAACAAGTGAGCCACCAGTGCTTATACATAATAACAGCCCTAATGAAAAATAAGTAGATTCTAAAAAAAACTCATGTATAATATAAAAAACAGATCGAAAAAACCTTAAAATGTCCAGGTTTTCAATAATTTTGAATCTCTTCCGTCTTTTCTTGAGGCAAATTATCTTAAGGCAAAAGATTAGGCAAATTAAAACACAACAACATAAAATATAAATGGACAAAAACGAAAGTCAATAAATGGTAGAATGTCGATTATCTTGATCAAAATAAATAGAATGTTGCTTTAAAAGATAGTTGAAGAAGGATTTCGGTGACTACATTTTCTTTTATCTATTTTGTATGAAAGGCTTCACAAAACACCAACCGAAACTAATCAAAACAATGATGGTGAACAAAACAACAATTTAAGTGAATTGAAATATTTATACCCACATATCAAATCCATGAGATATCCCCAGTGAATTTAACATTGTGTTTATACACTGCAGCACATATAAGATATAAATCCTTAAAGTTAAGTAAATCAAACATCAACTATATTACTACATGAATTATTTTAACACTTATCATTTAAATCGTTTTTTCTTTTCCTTGCAATAAAATAAAAATCCTAAAAACCTAAAGCTATCAAACCTCAAACAAAATCCCACTCATCGTTAACAGTTAATGTTTCTCTTCCTCCTCTTTCTTCGCCATAGCCATGGTGGTCGCTCAGCCCAACTAACCACCATAATCCAAAAGCACATCCAAATCTTCAAGTCTCTTCAATTCAAACATTCAACATATTCGAGGTCTCTTCGTTTTTTCATAGCTTTGCAATTGTTTGTACATTGAAGCTTTTTGCATTTTAACAAGTTGATGAACAATATTTTAAAGGATAATCTATGTTTTTTACAATCATTTTTGAGAATAAAAATATCAAAAATTCATGGAAACAATTTGTTGCTTTTTGCCAAGGATCCTGAAAACTAAAATATTGTGATATTGAAAAATGCAATTAAAACATACTCAAATGTTAATTAACTAAAATTTAGCAATTGATATTGAATTGGTGTTTAATATTTTTTAATAATAATATTTAATGTTTTTTTAAGCATAATATTACTAAAATTCAACTCAAAAAATATTTTTTATAAGTCATTCGATTTTATATCCAAACGCCATCAAATGTCAAAAACATGATCAATTACTTAAGCATAATATCACCAGAATTCAACTCAAAAAAGATTGTGCACAAGTCATTAGAATTTACATCCAAACACTATGAAATGTCAAATACATAGTTGGTTATAAATAAAAGAGAAATAATAAAATGATTCATTAGAAGAGAAAACTTTCACTTATTAAGAGCTCTTATTATTGGTTCCTCATTTTCACTTGTTAAACATTTTTAGATTTATAACCATCAACTATATGTTTATTCTCTTTCTCATTTTCATTAAAATCTTTAGTAGTAGTTAAATGAAATTTAAATTTTTTTTTTGTTGAGATGTGTAATGTACAGAATTATTACAACCATAAGACTATCTTCAATTCTACAATTTGCCCATGAATCTTACAAAAGAAAATCTTGTCGAATTGTCTTTTTTAAAATAAGTTTAATTAATTAAATATCCCATTATTTGATAATGTAGCATTGTCTCGAAACTAGTACAAACATAATATTCACACTTCTCCCCGTTATTAAATGTACCAATATATTCACATACGGATACGCAACAAATGCAACAGACCATACCAAACCGCCAAAATGACTACGTTGTACACATGCCTTTCTATGCTCATTAGTATATAAAACGATGTTATAACATTAAATAATATTATACAAAATGCATTGATATACAACTATACATGTCACTAAACACAAAAAATTCTAAACTATAATACATGTCACTAACACACAAAACAATTCTTACTTTGTACTTACAATCAATCTACGGTCTATGATAACATTGCACATAATACCACATATATACAATTATATCATATCCACAACAAATAAACAAAGACAAATAGATTATCATATAAACATTAATATGAAATTTAATAAAACAACGCTCGTTAGAGTAATTAAATACATTATTAAGGTATTGAAACTTACATTACAATGTATTGGTCACATGGTTCATCAAAAACATAATTTCTTGACTAATATTTTTCTATATATCTTCATATATATGTTAACATTATATAATTCAACATGTTATTGTTTCTTTTGTTTTAAAAAACTATGTAAGTTCAAGAGTTGTTTTTTGTAAAATTGAGCAAATGGGCCAACCAAAACTCAAAGGTTCAATTCATTGAAATCATTAGTATATAGTAAAAATAATCTCATTACTGGTTGATTGTTATGAATTGTAGTTTTCAATTTTCAGTTATATTTAAGTAGCCTGCACTATTAATAGTTCTATACTACCTAAAACAACTAAAACATTTAATAATAAATAGTTGAGAAAGTTGAGTCATTAATGTCTTAATTTGAAACGAGCTTAGCATTCAACAGACCCAATCAATATTGATTTACACTAGTGAATATTAATTTATTTTTTTCCAAACGAAAATTTGCACTTTTGTTAACTTGGACCTTATATATGTGTGCACGTGCGCATTCTCTTAAAAATAAAATAAAGAGATTTAACCTTACTAATTTTAATAAAGATGTAAGAAATACATAAATGTAATATATATGAAAATTAAGATGTTACTTGATGAGTTTAAAATAATATTAGTGCTATACGTACACAACTATGATGATTTGTTGCCCATAACACATTATTTTACTATCAATGTGGCATATTGACATATGCTAATGGTATCACCACATAAAACCAAACAAAATTAAAAAATAATGTGTCTATAGTTAAATTATATTTTTACGAGGAAGAGATCTACCTTGTATGAAAGATTAGAAACATGTGTAAGTTTTTTATTAAGATTGTTACTCAATCTAACAAGTTACTTTATTTTCTTATAAATTCTCATGATCTATTGAAATATTTAACATATATGTAAAATATCACATATACATAGTATAAATGATTGTGATTTTAAAATACAGGCAAATGTGTAACTTGTATGGTTGAATAGGAACCGATGTGATTGAGTGATCTTAAACTAAGTGCTTGAGAGCATCTTGTTTTTAACTGCGTGTTCCAATCTAATGTGATAATTGAAATTTATACTAAACAGTGGAAGCAAAGATCTCCCAATGATCAAACACAAGAGAACAACCAAATCTATCATAGGTTGTCCGGAATTATAATTGAATTCAATAATATATATAATATATATACAATAAGTTATTTAATAATTGATATAATATTTATATTAAATTTTATTTAATTAAATAAAGTTAATTCATAAATCCCACAATTCTTCCACTTGAATGATTTTAATTAATGATTAAAATATAATGTAAGAGTTAAAGAATAAAAATATCAATTATTTATAATAGCACTTGTCTACAAAATAATATAAGAAACACAAGTTTTAACAATGCATCAATAAATCATATACATTAGTTTTTCAATAACCTCAAAAGTTGTTTTTTTTTTGTTTATGACCAGAGAGTGTATTATAAATTCTACGCAAGTGTGTATGACAATGATAATTATTTTGATTCTTGTTTTGTTTATAACATTGTGTAGACACTTTTCACCAACCTCACACACACACACAAGAGTGAGATTTTATTAAAGCTCAATAGTATATAAACATTGTGAACACAAGAGTGAGATTTTATTAAAGCTCAATAGTATATAGATCTCTCTTGTTTATGAGTGTAATACAACAATTCTAATGACACTTGACGACAATTAAAAAACACGAGGAAGCATAGAATAATTTCAATAATCATCAAGCAAATAGAAGATCCAATAAATAGGTTTCGTCGCGAAAAAATAGAGTTTTAAAATTGATTCGCACAATTTACTTGAGAAAACACGTGTTACTTATTATGATGTTTACATGCATCAGGGGTTTAAAGGCATGGAGAAATTTTCGAAAACATTGGCTTGAACTATAAATTTGATTTTGTAATGGAAACATCACAACAATCGTTTCAACAATTTCGATTCATAATCATATTATAAATATATTTGAACCGCAGATCATGAGAGATAATATTAATATATAGAAATAAGATAGATTGATCGACAAGTATAATACAAAATCATGATTCAAATTAAAATCACAATCCACAAAATGATGATTAGATGATTAACCAGTGGGTTGATTGGTAGAATCGATTATTATGTTGTAGTTTTAAGGTGGTCAAAGTGAAAAAGAGATAGGATAGTATGTATAGATTTTTTCTTTCAAAAAAAAAGTATGTATAGATTTTTAAAATTCAGAATATAAAATTGATTTTTTTTATCTTTTTTGAATGATAAACATTAGTATGTTAATTGTGATGTTATTTTTTGTCTTCTTGCCATGATTTAATCCCTAAAATTCCAACTCTTTAACCCTTAACTCAAACTAGTGAGTCCATCTTTGCTCCATTTCCTTTTCCTCAATTTACCCCATTTCAAGTCAAAGATGTGTGACATGTGAAAAAAATAAAATCAATGGTTATGATTAAAAGGTTTGAAAAAAGCAATTCTTTAACGAAAATAAAGGCTATGCGCACTCCTTCTTCCTACAAACTCTCCTTTTTCCTTTCTCAAGTAGCTTTCCATCTTCCTCCCTATGTGAAAAATGGTCAAAATAACTTTGTTATCTCTACACATACTTTGTACATATATTAGAGTGACACCAAAGAGGCCCCTTCAATCCTTCTTCACATGTATTTACTTGTTCTTTTTTGTATTTAGAATTCGTGTGCATTGGACTTAATGATTGCAAAAACCACCAGTAGCTGAACCAAACTAAGCAAACAAATGAATTTCAAACAGAGTAATTCAGCCTGGCTCCTCAAACTACACTAAACCATAAACAAATTTTAAATCATTCATTCTAACAAACATATGAAGCAACTCTTAAACATTTTTCAAAATTGGAAACAACCATTTCAGCTCCATTCAAAATTTGAAACAACCATTTCAGATCTGGTGAAAATTTAAGGTTTCAGAGCTATATATAACGATGGCTGTTTGAAGTGGTGAAGAGAAAAGTTTGACTGAGGATGATTTAGGTGAGGTGATGTGAACCATAAGGCGGCGCTAGTGGATGGAGGGAGAGGTGCGGCGGCGGCAGTGGGAGGGAGAGAGGCAGCTGTGAGACTACGAGAGAAAGGAAGAAGGAGCGCGTAGAGTTTGCAGAAAGAAGGATGCGTAGCCTTTATTTTCATTGAAGAATTGCTTTTTCCAAACCTTTTAATCATGACCATTGATTTTATTTTTTCCACATGTCATACATCTATGACTTGAAATGGAGTAAATTGAGGAAAATAAAATGGAGCAAAGATTGACTCCAAACTAGTTGAGTTACCCAACCCACATGTACAATTGATTTATGTGCAATGTGTATGAATATCGTAAATTGTATCAACTCCCGTAAAAAAAAATCAACAGTTCCAAAGTACTCCCTCCGTCCACATTTATAATACCTTTTGGTATATATATAGAGGGAGTGAGGGATCTATTGACTCCAAGAGTAAGTCTAAAGACTTACTCCAAATATTAACCCTTGATTTTAATACCTTTAAGTCTAAAGGATTTATACCTTTTGCTTTTTGTTTAAAAAATGTATTTATGTACTACTTAAACTTTTATAGAATGATATAATCTTAGTCTTTTACATTTCTTCGAAATAGAATTACTTTTTGTCCACATTATTGATTTGGTTTATGTTGTTGGAAACATTGTAGAATGAAAATGAAATTGTAATGGTTGATGAAATTCAAAACAATGAAGCAGATATGTTGTGTTTAGCTTTGTAACTTAATTTTAATGTTGGAAAAAAATTATATTGTCTCTAAAAAAACCCACACAAACCGCATTGGTTTGGTTTGGATTTTATTTTTAAAGTCAACCGAACCAAACCAAACCGCATGTTTTTTTATCTTACAGTTCGGATGACTTTTACCTTCAAAACCGAACCAAACAGCACCGCGAACACCCCTAGTTACTGGTGAAATCAAGGGTCAATATTTGGAGTAAGTCTTTAGACTTACTTTTGGAGTCAATGAATCCCTTCTCATATATATATATATATATTTATATATATATGATTAATTAGAATAGACTGACAGTGTAAAACAACTTTACACCATCAACCAATTACATTCATCCAATTAGACACATCATCTTAAGTGTTATGAGTGTTAAAAATGGAAAAAATCAAATAAAATCTTTTTATAATAATTGTCTTCTACCCACGTTTTTAATTTGGACATTTGATTTAGCCATTTTTAATCTTCATTATGATGTTGCATTCTTTCACCCTGCCAAACCTTGTCTTCATATTCTAATTTTGCAGACCTTTGTTCATGTATGATCCTTGAAGTCTTTTAGAGTTGCAAAACTCAACAAGTTACATTTTGGTTTTTAGAACCATCATGAAATCCTTTAACATAGCACAAATTAAACACATGAATGTCATTGAAGCGGTTATGAATGTTGAAGATTTCGAGTCAATTTATTTAAGTACATTTGCTTAAGAGGTTGTTTGTTTTTCAATGGATTGATATACGTTGGTTAAGATTTCAAAAAGTATCATATCATATTTGGATCATTTGGTTAATGTTATGTTTTTTGCTTCCTTTTATTCTTCAGTAGCTATTTTTCCATTTTGTGAAAAATTGTTGACAGGAAATAGAAAAAGGTAGGACAAAGTTAGAGAAAGTAAGAGAGACTTAGGTTGATGTTGTAATTCTGTAATCACCTTGTTCTAGGCTAATAATAAATGTGGGATATGGTATTTATTATCCATATTTTATTTCATTTTTCCTTTTTATAACATTTAAGGTGATGTGTCTAATTGAATGAATATCATTGGTTGATGGTGTAAAATAGTTTTACACAGTCAGTCTATTCTAATTAATCTCATATATATATATATATATATATATATATATTAAAAAAGTTAGTAGCGTCATAAATATTTATAATTTGTGTATAACTATTACTAAATCACCCTCAGTGTATAGAAGAATCATGCATTTAATGTTGATTTTCATATTTTTTTTTTGGTAGTGATAATGTTGATTTTCATATTCTAAGACATATCGGTATTAGTAGTATTGATAAATGAAATGTTTGAAAAAAAGAATAATACATGTATTTAAAAATTGGGTCATGCTAATTAAGAGCCCGTTTGTTGCGAATTAAAATAAAAGTGATTTTGACATAAAATAATTTAGAGATTATTATATTATAGAGATTTTATGAAAAATCAGAATCTATTTTGCGTTTGTTTACCGTAATAAAACACTTTTTTTAAACAAATAATATAGTTTGTTTGGATACAACTATATAAAAGGATTTTTTGTTACAAAATTAGTTGAATCTTTCAAACATTCTCTCTCTTTTAAAAAAAATCTATTTTGTGAGATGCTGCTCTTAACAACTTCTCATTTGAAGCTGTTTTTAGATTTAGATTTTTTTTAAAAACTGTAATGGATGCAAAACTCTTAAAAGTGATTATTTTTTTTAAAAGAAGTAATTTTTTTCTTAAAAAAGCTATAACAAACAAGCTCTGATACTCAATAAGACATTTATCAAAGAAACAAAAAAAACTTGTATATTTTTTACACTTTTAAGAGATAAACTTTAAAGATAGTTTTGCTATATTTAGTTTCTTAACAAGGGCCTGTAAAACACTTGTTAATTTTCCTTATAAATTTGCTAAAAGCTTATATTTAGAGACGGACAAATGTTCCAAACGAGTCTTATAATTATGGAGGGTGCAATTATATAAGTTCTAATCACTACTCAGTCAATGCCCGAATTCATACTCATTATTACAACGATTCTTCAATCCCTACGAATTTGTTTGCTACTAAGGTTGACATCAGTATAGCCTTTATGCACATCCATCCAGTCCCATTAAGATTTGTAATTTTTTGGCATTACCATCGCCGGTATGTAATCATGATCCATTAGATATTAACTCTGCCAGCAGTATCACCCATCATTTTCACACTACTGTTCTCCAATCCACTTTTAAGCCAAGCAAGGTTGCTAATGTCTGTAGCTATTGCAGCCAACTCAAAACTTGTGAAAGATTGAGGTTCTGAATATTCAATGAATTCTGGTCCCAACAAAGAGCTTTTGGAGTTGTTACCAAGAGATGAACAGCATCCATGACCACACTGATTAGGCACTGACCGGTCGATAATAGTTCTGTTAAGCATTTTACAAATTTCCACATCTGATTTTGGTGAATGTAAAATAGGTCCTTGCATTGGAACAGGTCTTGGAGTTGATGTTGAAGGTTGTGAACCATTGAAAGCGTTATACGCATTAAAAGCACTTACACGTGCTACTGGCTTAAAAAGGGTCGGTGGATCCCTGACTTCATGGTATAATTGAACATCAGTCCTTGCTTTGTCTTCATTTTTATCATCCACAATCTCCATAGAACTAACATCTCTTCCTTCTGAGGATTTCAAAGAATTAACATCTCCACATGATAGAGTTTCTTCAGATGATGCTTTGGCTTTCTCCAAGCTAATATTTCCCCCCATGTTACCAGATTCTAACTTAGTATTATCATGTTCAACTCCCCCAATTCCCCGACGCCTCAGAGTAGAATTCCAGTGGTTCTTAATGGCATTATCTGTTCTTCCTGGCAGAAGCCTAGCAATGGCTGCCCATTTGTTTCCATGGATTGCATGAGCAGCAACTATGATCCGGTCTTCCTCATCTGAAAAACATTATATTTTGTTTAGCCTATATATTCAGGAAAGTGGAATAATAAGAATACAGAAATTTCTAAGAAAATATAAACTATATAATTAAACCTTGAAGATCACACCCCATGAAGAACAAATGGGACACGGGACATACATGACGCGACATAGACATAGGGACTCGTGCATTAAGCAATTTTGAAAAAAGGAAGGAACTCATGCATATCCAATAGACAGCAGAGATTCACATAAATATTAAATTATACAAAACTGCAGCGATTGAATTTTAACTCTTATAATATTCGAAACATCAAAATAACATAAAGATAAACGACACAAAACAAGCCAACACAAAACTACTAATACTATTTTGTACAAGCCTATTAGAAGCTTATATTCTCTCTTTTGCCTCTGTGATTCAGTGAACAATTGCGCAAGTTCTCTCTCTTTCTCTCTTTGCTAATCCTCAGCTTCCTCTCTAAAATCTAAGAATTTTATCTTGGATCTGAAACAACTTTAATCCAACGTGCCATATCATGTTGGATACTATCTCTAATTTAGGATTCATGCCCAAAACTTGCAAGCACAGGTACCATCTTGAGAGGGGCGAACTGTTAACTAAATTGACTCAGGGAAAACCTCAGCATGATTGATTATATATACATGATTAACAATCACTAGTATTAGGAACCTAAGAAAATAAGTTTTTTTGGGAAGTTGAAGGGAAAAGAGAGGGGAAAGAGAAAGGGAAGGGGGGATAGTTCCCCACTTGGCATGGGGTTTTATTTTCTCCATTAGACTAATTGCCAGAAACCCTCCAATTTGGGGGAACTCAAAAGATGATTTGGGTAAATACTTCAAAGGATTTTGGAAAGCTTTGAAATATTTTTCTCAAATCCTTTTCATCTTTATATTACTCTCAAAACAAAGAATATATTTTTAGTTCTAAGCATTCGCCTTCCCTCCCCTCTAAAAACAATAAAGCGAGGGATTACCCTCCCTTTCCCTCCCCTTTCTTCACTTCCTAACTCCCAAACAACTAAGAAAGTAGGAAACCAAGCACAGCTATACAAATAAAATTAAATCCGAAAAGTCATATCTCCTAAATATAGGAGATATTCCCACTAAATAGGAGATACTGTCCAACTGGGTACAATAGGAAACAGATGACAGAAGCCATGGAGAGTGTCCTTTAATGGTGTAGTTGAAATTCAAAAGAATACTGATGCTGTAAAATGAATACAGCAATTTCTGGATTAATTAATGAAAAAACAAGGCATCAACTTTGAGACGGAAAAGAGGATGAAAAACCTACTCCAAATACACCAAAGTCACAGACAAATAAGGAGAAAGAGGAGTCACAAAAAGATGGTGATTTGGGCCTTCTAAAATGAATCAACATCTTGAGCAAGAAAAACCAAATTGCTTAATTTGAGGGCAGCAATTTGATGGGCTGGATTGCCCAAGTGGAGAAATTCTTGGATCTGCACTGGAGGATGTTGAACACAAAGATGTAACTTGAGTTTGCAAGCACTGAGAGGTAAGCAGTGCACTGGCTCCAGCTTTTGAGTTAGAAGACCCTAAATTGACGTCAACTATGGTTTTGGGGAAGGAGTATGGGCAGTGTGACTGCAAGATTAGTCAACTCGTAGCAAATAATGGGATCCATCAATGACTATATACAATATTATATTATGCTGATGGCATAGGCTTGAAGATCCAGAGGAACAACTCCCGGGATATTCGAGGATTGACAGGTGAAGAAAAATGGTGATTTTCTATAAGTTGGTATTGATCAGCACTGTTTGTGCAATAACATCCATTTGTTCATTCTATTTCTGGTTTATCTCTATCAATAGGCCGCCAAAATACAAGAAATGTGTAAAGCAAGGGGAAGAGAGTTGCTGTGTTTTGTGAAGTCAGTTAATCGGCTCCCATCCCATGCACAGGATCCTAAAAAGAAGCATTAAGGTTGCTGTTTTGGCAGAATATGAAGAAGTGGATAGAAGAAAGGAAGATTGTTAAGATGAATCCCAAGCAGGAGAAGTACAATGGGCAGAATATAGCCACTGTGAGAACTCTTGTAAAACAAGATGGAACTTCAACGGGATGATATTGATGGACCAAGAGAGTAATCGGCTTGGAGTAATCATAGAACTGGCTGGGCAGTTAGCCAGATAGCACTGTTAAGGCTAGGGATTATGCTATCAGTAGAAGATGGGGCATTCATATTCGGTAGTTTTGGATTGGGCAGTTAGCATTGTTAAACCTAGGCAGTTAGCCAGTTAGCACTGTTAAGGCTAGGGATTATCCTAAATAGTATGAAATCAGTAGAAGATGGGGCATTCAGAACTTATTAGTTTTGGGGAATTCAGTAGTGACTCACTTGTAAAGGCTGAAGGAAAACACATGGAAGAAGAGTCTTGTCTCCATTGGCCTCTATTTGTGATCCAGTAAATAATTGCTTAAGTGTTCATTCTCTTTCCTCTAAGGTACTCAGCTCTCTTTTTAAATTTAAGAATTTTATCTTGGTGCCATGTGAGCAAGACTCTTGAATGTATATCAATTCATTTAATTTGGTGATGGGATATCGTTTTAACTAGCTTGCAGCATAATAGGAATATATGCATGCAATGAATACAAGAAATAATCTCACATTTCATTCTAAGAATCAATTGTTAAAAGGAAAGATGATCATATAAAACAATGTTAGGAATTAAACTAAAAATAACAATTGAAAATTTTAAGGACAAACATGACAAAACAAATAATGTCCAGCATCAAAAGATGTTTATTTTCACCATTATTACAAATGGGATTTCCTGATATTAAAACCAAACAGCACAAATGTTGACCATATGCAAAACCTACTTGGCTGCAGAACAAGATACGCAATATCTAAACAAGGGTATGAAATTCACATGGAAGCTCAAATGATGAAGACTTAGAACATCAGGTATGAAGTTCACAAGGAAGCTCAAATGATGGGGACCTATGTCAGAGCATTGAGTTCATTATTTTGCCCATCTTAGGTAGAGTCAAAAGTGAGAAATATACCCTTCAACCATGCGTGGCCATTTGGGGTCTCCGAAACACAAACAAACAGGATGTAAACCTATTATTTATAGTTACGGGTTTCTACTTACGAGTATGCAACCCTCATGTTAAACGACAATTTTCACACCCTATTTTTCCGGAGTGGTTCAAGTTCAAGACTCGAGTCCACTTGGCAAACATCAACCACACTACTATAGCAAGAGTCACGGAAATCAGTCAGTAAGTAATAGCTGCAATAACTACCACCATACCAATCAACATTATTGGCGTAACGACAAAATAGAAATTGATAAAGTAACAGCTAGGTGTTACTTATGATCTATAAATGAACAATAAAAAACCTACAGCAAATCCAAATATTCTATAGCAAATCAGAAAAAAGAACTCTATCCAGAATGATAACAGTATTACAATTTCTTTATGATTTCTTTATGCTATCTAGGCCACACTATTACGATTCTTTATGTCTCAACGACTCCAATTGAGGTCACACAAGCCACATTTGACCATGCGTAAAGGATCACGAACACACTTTAAAACCATTTCCTAAGATTTTTTTGTCTACACGACTGCAATTGAGGTCCACACAAGCCACATTTGACCACGTAAAGGATCACGAACACGCTTAAAAACACTTTAACCTATATATATTTTTTATGTTTCTACAACTGCCATTGAGGCTACACCAGCCACATTTGACCACACGTTAACCACGATTCTTTCCCGCGTAAAAGACCATAACCACGCTTTAAAACCTTTTCCAATAACTTAAAGGTTTATCCTTGTTCTTTTGCAATCTAGACCACATTATTAATATTTTTTATATCTCTACGACTCCAAGTGAGGCCCCACCAGCCACATTTGACCACAAGTAAACGACCATGACCATAATTTTAAACCCTTTGTCATGTACTTATTGTTTTACAAATCAGATAAACCCTAATTATTATTATTTTAACGATAATAAACCCTAAAACTTGACAATACGCATAATCAATTCTTAATTAAACAATCTCAAACCTCAATGCACACAAAACCATTCCATTACTTCATTATAATCTCAATCCACAATGCATGAAAGTTGAAACCTAGACTTAACTTAATCAATTTAATCAAAACAAAATAAAATAAAATAAAATCAAAACAAAATCAAATTCAAATTGAAAAGAATCAAACCAAATGATTGTCCTCAAATGGTTAACGAACTTCACTTAAAGCACAAACCATTCAGGAGAACCCGAAGTCGAACAATTCTTAAACCAGATTAACGTTAACAACGAAAAAATAAACTTAAAAGCGATCATTAACAAGTTACATACCAGTGAAGGGTTTCCGTTTAACAGAAGGGTCAAGCTGATTACACCACCGGAGCCGGCACGACTTCCCCGATCTTCCAGAAATCCCACGAGCAATCAAACTCCAGTTTCTAGCACCGAACTGACTAACAAGACGACTGAGAATGGCGTCTTCTTCAGGAGACCAAGGTCCTTTCACTTTGCTACCACTACTTCCTTCGCCGCCTTCGCCTAATGCGGCTAAACCTTCGTCGCCGCTTCCGTCGTGCACCGCCGTGAGGGTTGGTGGTTGTTGTTCAGGTTCCATGACGGTTACGGTTTAGAGAAAAGAGTGAGAAAAAGTGAAAAGAAAAGGGTTTTGTTGTGAAAGTGATGGTTATTAAACAGAGAGAAATTCGCGCATGTGTTTCGACGGTTGATGAAAAGAAACGGGTCAGGAAAATGTTTACAATTACAATTCTATCCTTGTTATTTTTCTTTAAAAAAATATAAAAAGTAAGTTGTAATGATTACCCCTCGGCTCCTGTTTATTCGATAATTGATGTATTTTGTCTAGAATATAGACCAAATGCATCTTTTATGCAATTAATCAAAAAAGTCAAATGTTTCTTATAAATAGGACCGGATGAAGTATTTTTTAAAATAATTAAGAGGAATGCTAGCAACATCTTTTTTAAACACTCTCTAATACTCACTTTTTTATTGGTTTAAATCATTGTTAACCTACATTTTGGAAATAAAACCCCACAAAAAGAGGTGGAACATACATGTATTCCATCCAATAAAAAGGAAGTGCTAGAGAGAATGTTTAAAAATAAGTATTGCTAGCATTCTTCAATAATTAAATATAAAAATATCAAGGCAATTCTCCTTAAGAGGCCAAAGATGTTATGGTACCCCTTAGATGTTCGTTAAACCCCTCTAAATTGCTCATAAGTATGAAAAAAGTTGATCTCGAGATACAACCTGATCAATTGAATAATTTAAAAGATTTATTGAACAACTATTTGATTATTTTGACGATGTAGTATTTGTTGTTTTGATGATAAATGTTTTGTGGCATTTTGGCCTTACATTGACTCTTTTTAGTTCTTTTTATCTAATATTATTTGGTAATAACATTTTCATTTTAAAAAAATAATAAATAATTTAGTTTGTATTTGTCGCTTCCCACAACATTTTGACCAAGTTCCAACATTGATTTGTTGGATAAATACTAAAGTTATGTTTGTTTCAAGTGTAGCAAATTTATTCTTAGGAATAACATTCTTTGGAATATAAAGATTGAAATTTTATTCCAAGGTATTTTAAAAAAAGATGTTTGGTTAACATTATAATATTCTAAGAAACCTTAAAAATAGAGAATATAATAGGTAATTACACATGATTTTATTCCCATCTCCATGAGAATTTTATTCCCACCATTTTCTTTGGGAAAACTTTTCTATTCTCCGGAACATTTTATACCCGGGAATAAAATTTAGTAAACTTGTAACAAACATAGTCATATGCATTTTTATGATTTTATTCCCAGGAATCTACAAATATAACTTGAAACAAACACACCCTAATAAAATATTAGAGCATCAAAGTGTTTATCTTCTTTTAATATAGGAGTACTAATTAAAGATAGAAAAAAAAGGTAAAATATGTTTTTGGTCCCTATAAAATTGGGAACTTCTAAGTTTAGTCCTTACTTAATTTTAATAGATTTTTTAGTCCCTACAAAAAAATTACTTCTAATTTCAGTCCCTATTACAACAAAGTTTGTTTAATTATCCTTAAACTCTTAAATTTTTGAACGATTTTTTTTAAGACAAGTTTAGAACACTATGAAATGTTCATTTACTAAAATTTAGAATTTTTTAACATGAAACGAATTAAATATGAATTTTTTAAAACGGAAAAAGTTAAAGATAAAATAAACAAAATCTGGACGTAGAAATCAAATTTTGCGACAATATTTTGCAGAGGAACTTTTAGTAATGTTCTTAACAAATCTGCACAAAATTGTTCAAAAACTCAAGAGTTTAAGCATAATTAAACAAATTTGAATTGAGGAGGGACTAATACTGGGTGCATAAATTTTTTTTAGGGGCTAAAAGAACTATTAAAATTAAGTAAGGACTAAACTTTAAAGATCCCAATTTTATAAAGACCATAAACATATTTAACCCAAAAAAAAATAAGGAAAGAAAGTCACAAGTGAGTTGGTCAATTTTTTTCTGTTCCATTTTTTGTCGGTTTCTCCACCATTTGACTGTGAGTTTTTACCTTACCGTTTTAACCTAAAATGGATAACAACAAAAATGAAAATGATTGCGTTGGTTTACCCTATTATGAGTCTAATTCACATGTCACTCCTCCTAGCATTTTGGACATGATTTGCCACTGATTCAAACACAATTTTTGACCCAAAAATGAGTCCCGTATTGATATCATATACTGTATTTTTTTTTTGTGATGGTTGGAGTTTGAACCATAGACCTTGCATATATTATGCATTGTTCCTACCAACTGAGCTAATCTCACAATGACATATAATTAGAAGAAAAAAAAAGTATAAATACAATCAACATGTCATACAATTATTGTATTTAATGTCGATTTTTTTTTATTTAAATAGCATTTTTGTGTTTTTATTTTATTTTTTATCTTTGATATAAGTTTGTATAGTTATTTCTGTTTTTTTTAAGGAATATAGTTACTTTTGTTGAGAGTCTTTGAACTATTTAGCTACTTTTGATAGAGTAAAATATTAATTATCTAACAGCTTCTACATCATGAAATGAGTTGTTAGATGTAGATCCAATGGTATAAACCAGCCTCGTGAGGACAATAAAAGTTTTGAACTCGTTCTTAGATTGAGTTGTTGTATTTTGTATCCATTGGCCTGGACCATCGAGGCTGAGATTTGGTCTAGATTGTAGTCGTTCTCAAGTTAGTAGCCTGATGGAACATATGGTTTAGATCGCGGGGACGAGGATATTCGAACCCGTCGAGAACGGGGATGATGTTTAATTTCTCATCTTCAATAGGTATAAGTAGGGTAACAAATAAGTATATGAGAGTTGGGGTTGTGGATGAGAAGGTAAAATCCGTCCCCACCCCACCCCATCGTCATGCTGCTTGTATGTAAAGAAGCTTCAAAATATGTATTTTGGGATACTGTCTCTGAAGCACCGACACTTCTGATCGAAGACGTGTTCAGTTTCAAACATGTCTTGATGTAAGTGTTGGACACTCACACGACAACATCTGATTACATGGAATTATGTTATTTCTTCAAATTATCATCAGAATTGATGTGTGAGTGTGCGTGTCGTGTCTGTATGTCTATGCTTCATAGAACACGGGTACAAATATTTTGCTAAGTACTTAGAAATGAAAGTCCTACTCAAGTGCCAATTTCATATGGATTGTATATTTGATTGAAGTGGAGAGCTTGGCACTTGTAAATACTATAGTACGAATAATTGAATTCAAAGAATATGAGACCTATTTCGGAGTCTTTGTTTTCCATTCATTTGTAGTAAAGTCACAAAGTTCCCACTCTTAAACAAAGAATGAATCAACTTTGGATCAATCTTTGTAATAAGTTAATGGTGGTTCTAAGCATAGTTGAAATGGACGATTACATGTTCTGATTAAACTTTTCCCTCCTAAGACTTTATATTTATAGCTACTACCCAAGGAGTAAGTTAGATAAACCAATATAACTGAAAAATAACCAACTGCTGAGTTGCCTTGAGATGCACGTAACAACAGGAATTCAAGTGAGGCCAAGAGGTGAGTACCAAAGTTCAACCATAATTTTAATCTCAACCAATTTTCCTTAATTCTAATTTTAATCTCAATTTTTTCCCCTAAACTCATCAAATGGAATTGCAATTCATTATATCCTATAGATTCTAACAGGTACTTCAAACAAGGAAGTCTAAAAGTAAATGACATTAGCCTACCTTTCAGAAACTAGTTGACACACAACTTTCTTGAAACGAGTCTTCCTGCAACCATCTATTTGTAAATTGGACTTTGTGGATGATAATTCAACCACTCTAGAAGTCTTTGGTTTAAAGGTCAAACAGCTTTCTCGATATTGACAATCACCTCAGTCTATTCATTTTTCTTCAAAAAGTGATGAATGGAAAACCAGATATGCATGTCTCATTTCGTGTTTCTGCCTTTGCTATCATGTCATTGAGTTTGTCGCGGCAAACTCATTGTGGATTTGAAGTGAATCTTTACTTTTTTGTTAGATGTCTAACTGTAACATGAAAATTAAATTGCAGTTATTCATTCTTGGAGCAAGTTTGACAAATGAAAGAATTGAAGAAAATATTCATCATTGACTGAATGATTATACATCAAGTATTTATACTAAGCTAAATGAACTAAGTAACTTGTTGAGCAAGTTACCGGTTGTAACTAACTGTTAACAGTCTTCTAACAGTCAAGTATAAATTCTATAACAATCATCACTAACTCCTATAAAGTCAGTAAATCTGTCAGTTGAAGAAATTCCCCTATAATTCTTTGTTCTTTCCTTTTTTTCTGCGGAAGAAATTGGATACCCTGAACTCCAAGAAGAAAATTCAGTAATTATTGAAGTCCATTCACCACAACGACTGGCCAATACTGATACTGCTATTATGATGGAAAAAATAACGACTTACCTTGACACGTTTCAGCAATTTTTTTTCAATCTCGTCGACATGATTTTGAACCAGGTGAATGAATATGATGACTCCGAATTGATGTTGTCCTACCCTACATGATCGATGAGCTGCCGCCTGAATTGATCAACTACCTTCACGAAACTGCAAAGTTGATGGTGAGGGCTGGGTTTCAGGAAGAGTTTTCTAATGACCTCAATTGTAGAAGGAAATGTTTGGAGGAGTGTCTAATAAATAGATTCTTCGGCTTGCAGAAGATTAACATCAAGAATGAACATCAAATTGATGGTGAAACATTAGATATCGTGATTGAAAGATGGATCACTGCATCAGAAATCGCTCTTAAAATTCTATTTCCCTGCAAACAATGACACTGTTTTCACATCTTTTCGGGTTTCACCTCCTTCGCTGCTTGTTGTTTCAGAGGTTTTCCACGGACCAACGTTTCAGTTTCTAAATTTTGCTGATGCAGATGCTGATGGAAGCCCTTCAATTTGGTGTTTATTCAAAATGATCGCAATCTTTGAGACATTGCACTATTTGACAGTGAAACTCCAATTGTGTCCTGATTCATCAGTGAACCAAGCAGCAGTTACAATTCAAAACAGGTCAGGAGAAGCAATCAGCGACCTTTTCTTGAAACTGAATTATACAACTTATCGTGTCCCAGCAGCTAAGAAAGTTGCTCCGTCTGATGGCCACCATCATCCAATGATGGTCCAAATCACAAGCTACCTCACTTCTGCTACTAGGTCAAGCCATATGCTAGAACAAAATTTGCAGGAATATCCATCGTTTATAATTGAGTAGTACTGAAAGCTTCTTTGGAACATTAATTTGAACACAGGACATAAAATATCCAATTATAATTCAAATAGTGTCCAAATAGGATAGATAAAAGATTTATGTTTCATTAATTGTGCAAATTATTTTCTTGGAATGCTGTTTCAACTTTCAACAATTAGCAATCATTTCACATTGGGCTGCTCATTGTTACAAATAAGTTGTTAAAGCTTGATGCAGAAAATATAGATGTGACAATAAAGGCAATAGAAGAGTTTAAAGCTCTTTATTATATTATAACACACTTACCATGAAAACTTGTATTAGAAGTGTTATCATTTCTGGTACCTGTTTGTGATGATAAAAATGGAAACATAGTTATGAAGAAGTATTGTACGTATACATTTTAGGAAGAAGTAACTATCACAAGCACTAACGGGCCCTAACTAAATACTAGCTAACTAACTATAACAGATTTTCTTCAAGTCCTCTGACAGAATCAACATCCTGTAACAAAAACGAACTGTTAAGATGATCTTGAATGTCAGACGTTCCATACTAGTCTGCATTTTTACCAACAACATCCTCAAACATACTAATGAATTTTTCATATGTTGGCAACAAAATGCTTTCTATGTAAATTATTATTTGTTTCCTTAGTTGCTCATAAGAAACACGCCACGTAGATTGAAAACCACATATCTCCTTAAACTTTTGATTGAACAGATTGAGCTTGTCTTTCATTGAATATGTTTCAGAATTTGCTCCAAGTTCAGTCTTGACCAGAAAGCCATAACAATGTAGCCAGTGGCCGCGGAGGTCATTGGACGAACCCCACCATCAGCCCAACAATCAAACTCCGCATCCGGTGTAAGGATCTATGAAAGTGTCTCTACTTATTTCAGCCAATCTATTCTTGATTTTTCTTTCACTAATGGAATCAAGAAACAAGGATTCAAATTAGGGAATTAGATCACACATAGTCTCAAACAAGTCAAGGATTCTAAACAAACGCCAGACCGAAGGGCTTCGATTTGCAAACGAATCAGCAAAACTCAGCAGTTCAACTGTTGCTCCATGACAACCCTCTGAGAAATAGAAATCAGATAATGCAGGCATTGAATCCGAGAAGACAGGATTTTAGAATCGACGCTCACTAGGAAATAGTACTTTAAGAGCAGTTTTAATCCATCTTCCAATAACGTAATCTTGAAATCCCATCTTTCCCAATCTTAAACATTTATTTATTAACAAGTCTTCCAACCATTCCTTACGGTAGCTGTTTTTAACCTCAAAGCACTCTTTCTCAAATCTAGCATCCACCATCATTTCACAGTTTCATGAAGGTTATTGGTTGTTTCGCGAAAGTGTATCAGTTATGAAGTTGTGGACTGTGGTCAGTAGTTATTTTCCTTCCATCCAACTCCACGTCAAAATTTAGAAATTCTACGGTCCAATAAGCCTTGTGTACTAACTCTACCAGAAGATGGCACGCTTTACCATATAGCAACTGGTACAGAGATAGTCCCAATACCATATAGAACCTGGTACAGAGATAGTCCCAAATGAGTCTTGAAAGCTGTCCTATAAGTCCATAGAGTATCATCAAGTTTCTCCGGCCAGTACACCAGAGAAGTGTTAACGGTCTTTTCATGGATCTGCTTTAGTTGACGATTTGACACCTTGATTTGTCAATTAGTTCGAGGACGAGATGGATTTGATATCATGTGCTTAACATTATACTTAGACAAAAGTTGTTCGTATTAATTATTTTACAATCATTATAAGACTAACCTCTTGTTAACGAGCACCTCAAGTTTAAAGAAGTTTTCAAAGCCGAAAAACTTAGTTCACAACACTTGAATGATATTAAATATAATGGGATGGACAAGAAATATAATACTATACAAAATTTGTGATTAATTATTTGATTGACAATCAATTTGGCGAAATCATGGCAGCACTATGATTTTGTTAAAACACAAAAGCCTAGCTCGTAACAAAATCATAGTCGTGCACTGGTTAATGGCAAACTTAATTCCGTACTCGACTGGAGAAAAATGTGGTAACAGTTAAAGTGGACGCCCTAACCAAGGTTCCACTTGTGTGTGTGAGTTTCAATGATTGTTTGGCATTTTGTCTATTAAAAAACAAAACAATTATATTTAATAACACGCATCTTAGGTTTTTTCGGACCTACTTTTTTCTCATGCTCACGCTCAACTAGGTTATTCTCTTCTACTTCCTTGTTGTTGCGATTGTGATGATTGTTGATTTCATCATCAACTGCGGCTTTGGTGGCTGTAGGTCGTGTCATGGTTTTGATTTGAATTGGAAGATGGATTATTAGGTTTTGATTGAGTAGCAAACACGTTATATAGACTTACTTCTCTATCAAATTCAGTAACCGACTAATTTATTAAAGGAAAATATCTTTGTTAAATTATTTATTAAATTAAATTTAAAATTCATTTGAAAAAGGGCATTGTTGTTCATCCCAAAGCAATACGTCCCGACGTCATCTGAATGAATATATGCCGTTGGATTTATCATTTGCATAAATAATGGGAAGTTAAAAGTAAGAGTGGTCTGGTTAGAAGTCCTAGCTCAATTGACAAATGCCGAAATTGCAAGGCCGATTGTCGTGACCCGGGACCTCACAGTTGTGTGTGAGTTTAATTTCAGTGGATTACCACTTCATCTAAAACCAAAAAAA
>Ga0228711_1000418_pt1 | contig 50760 bp, 29 predicted proteins | sample MedpolnodulmetaG_2_FD_177996 | JGI IMG/M metagenome (GOLD analysis project Ga0228711, IMG submission 177996) | Root nodule microbial communities from Medicago polymorpha collected in Santa Monica, California, United States - brown nodules | ecosystem: Host-associated > Plants > Roots > Nodule... | reverse complement strand
TATCCTTATTTAATTAAGTTTAAGGGTAAAACAGTAAAATAATTTTAAAATCCCTCCCCTCCCCTTGTGAACCAAACACACTTTTAATTAAAATATCTCTCCTCCCCTCCCCTCCGTTAAAATTCCTCCCCTCCCCTCCTAATTCTCGAACCAAAACCCCTAGTCTCACATCACAACTAATCTCTATTTAGTATCACAACTAGTCTCTATTTAGTAGTTGTTCCGGACCGGCTAGAAGCCCACAAGAGCAGGACCCGAAAGCCTCGCACTCAAAGGAACTAGAGACAACGCGGCGAGAAAGCATGATAAGCTTTATGCGGACAGCCGAATAGACGCACGTCCCGACTCCATTTCGACCATCCAGATCATCTTTAACAGACTCCTATATTCACGCTGCATCTCACGGAGGCATTTACAAGCCTCCGCGCCTATAAAAGGGTGATTCCTCATCACCTTCGAGGTACGATTCACTTTCACCTTGCATTATGCTTAACCACCTCATTCACATCCTGACTTGAGCGTTGGAGTGCTAACGCACTTGTAGGTAATTTTCACTCCCACTGTGGAATCACCAGCTCCGCCGCACCATGAGCATCCATCTGTATTGCCTGTGCTTTTGCTCTTGTAATTGGGCTGATATTTATATACCCATTATATTCCCTTCTTAATATAAGTTTCTTTGTTTCAAGAAAAAAGCGCATATGATGTCACATACATACATTGTCTCTGAATTTTGACATTTAAATAACACAGCTCATTTCATATATACAATCAATACTACAATTACACAGTGACAACGTTGTAAGCTTCAATAGCCAAGGCAATAAGAAGGTTTTTCAATTTCTTCTAGTAGACACCCTTCTGATAATCAGGCTCACAGAAAGCTCCTCCAAGATCATCACAAGCCTCTGCTTGGAAAACCCTGAAAAAGACATCATCCATTTAACATTACAATCCTGATTTCATATTTCAACATTCAATAGTGAAGCTAATGAAAGTAGTAATTAAATTGTACTATAGTGAAATCTTACGTCTTAGGCTCATTGTAATCAAGATACTCCCTCTCAATGTTCTCTGAAGCTGCAGTCTTTGGTGTATCATTCCTTGCTTCAGGCTGCAGCTTGACTTCAGGATTCATGTCTGCCAAACAAGCATCCCCTCCAATCGTTTCACATGCCTCAGCTGGAAACACACTGACAATAACACAAACAAATGTTATGGCAAAAACCATGCTGTGACTCTCCAAAATTTAGTCCTGAAACAAAATTCTAAAATTCCAAAAGAATAAATGTGATGGTTGATTTTAGTTATAGAGATCATTTTTTTTAATTTTAATGAACAAACTCAGATTGTATGTACTTACAATTTCAAGAACTAAATTACTGATTCATTAGTGAAATATGTATTTTATTAAAAATACTGAATATTTTTAGATAACTATTTGTCACAAATAGGTAGATTAGTTCAGTTACTAAGCTAAAAAAACCATTCAAGGAGTTTCATGCAAGTGTTTGAACCATACCATGGAAACTAATAATATATATTTACCTATAAATAATGAGCACGATCTGTACTTCCTAAGGTTATAAATATAATATAACCAACACTTTCAAGCATCAACAATTATAGAAAAACTTGAACTAAAAGTTATATGAATTAAGGTGATAGAGAATGAAGGCTTACGAGAATGCAGAATTGTAATCAACTGTTGAAGGATCAGAGTTGTCGGTTGCAACTTTGATTGCAGTGTAACGAGAACGTGAGGCAATCAACTTGGTAGGGAAACTCAAATTAGTACCAAGATGTGAGACACTCTTTGGTGTTGTTGTTAAAGGCACAAAGGTAGTGGTTGCAAAGGTTAGAGCTGTCTGCATTTTTGAAGGGTATTATTAGTGACCTTTTGAGTTGAAATAATCTTCTAAGGAAGTTTGGTTTCGATTTATAGAATAGGAATAGGACACCTATCACTATAAATGGATGAGATATTTAGTATTCAGGATAAGGTTGCCTTTTTGTCCTGGGAGATAGATTGTCCTGGCTCACAAAATAATTGTGAAACTCTTGGACCTTTTCAATGTTTGAGTATTCTCTATTCTTATCTGTAAGAGCATTTCGTACAGCCAGGTGTAAGCATAATAACAGTAATAGTATATTATCTATACATTTCTATAGTTTTTCTTCATGTATTAAACTTTGGCTCAATGGAATTGAAAATCAGTGCATATTAACTGAAATTGAAATTCATAAAATTTGGAACTTTCAAGGATCAAAATGTTGATTTACTCCTAAGTTATGTTATTTATATATGTTGAGTTTATAGTATGTTAAACATTTTTATTATTATTTTTAAAAATACATAATCCAACGACTCAATATAAATAGAAACATTTTTAATATCATCATTAATAAATAGAAACATCGTTGTAAACAGGTCAAAATGGACGTCTCTGCCTAGGGACAATATTCTTGTCCCAAACCAACAAAAAATGGAAGTTCAAATTACTCTGTTCCAATTTACTACAACCAATGGTCTCTGAAAAGATTGAAAAATGTCAATTGCCAATTCGAATTTGAAATGTTTAAGTGGAATGAGATAAACTTGAGAGTATATCCATCCATTCAACAATTTATGACAAATCTCAAAGTATTTAGGGATTTTTTTTCCTTATTTTCTTGAGGTTGCTCAACTATTAATCAAGGATTGTGGTTTAATAATATTTTACTATAAGATGAATAAAGTCAGCAAAACAAATCAAGCAACCATGTTTCTTGCAACAAATTCCAGATAGGAGGACAAAGCAAAACAGCTTAGCTACAAAATACCATTAAAACTCATGAAAACCAGTTTACAAAATGTCTGACCATCACTTTTCTCCTTTATAGGCTTTGTTGATCATCACATAAAAGAAAAATGTTTTCCTCAGATAATTCTTTCTTCAGCCAATCAAACATTGTAATAAATACAGCATTGTCTATCTAAACCTAAAAAGAGGCACATCAAACTTCTGTACTCAGAATTTCTATATTGTGATTTCTAGATCTCTACCATGGACAACCTTCAATATAAATCACTCGTACCAATTAAATTATACATATTGACTCTCATATTTTCCCTTGATGGAGCTATGATTCTTTCTATGCTCTGTTAGCTGCAATACCTGATGAAACAGAGAAGCTATTGAGGAACTGTAAGTCAGCAACACAAGCTAACTTCATCCCAGATTTCATTTAGAAGACAGTTGGGTGTGGTCAGCAAATAAAAGTAGACCGAAAAACACCATTTACACCTCAGATTTTAAGGAGTGTCTCACACAAACTAGATCGTCTAACTTATTGCCATCCATTTTATATTGAGAGACCCCTTCCATCTGCCTATAGTGAACCTGTGCTTCTTTCCTCAAACTTTTCAAAGGCATGACTTCCCATTTTTTATAATTTGAATACTTTCTGACATCACTCATGTCTGATGATCCTGAAATAGGCCCGCTTTTGTCTGGGTCCACATTACCCCACACCTTACAATTGCCAAACTGTCCTTTACCACCAGCCTTATCAGCTGAACTCTTTCTCAAGTGCCAAGCTGCTGCATGTGCTTGGCTTATCATTTCTCTACTTGGCACATCTGACCAGTCTTGCCTCCTCTTGGATCTCATTGGGGAATGAATCCTGATTACCTGACAATTAAACTAAATGTCAAAAACATATAAAAAGAATACAAAGGTTATTCTATGTGGAAATTTATAATGCAAATACCCCAAGACATTCTAGAAGTTGGTAGTATGCTCTTCCTTGAAGTGGATTGTGTCCTTTCCTAGGAGCAGAGAAGTATCTTGTCCTATAAGGAAATAAAAGTGATAATAAGGAAATAAAAGTGATAATAAGGAAGATAAAATATGTACAAAAATCAATATGTAAATCAAAATTAAAATAGGGAAACCCACCATTCAGTGTATCCTGGATCAACGGTGAAACCATATATATCAACAATATCACACATGGAGAGTGCTAATTCAATAGACTTCATTCCAGTTCCTTTGGCACCTCGACGCAGTACTATACCTTGAAAGAGATAGACTGGATTTGGTAGAGTCTGCATAAAAAGGTAGTGCAAAAGAATGTGGATAAACTAATTCTAGGAAATACAATGGCAACCATCTTTATCAAGTTTATACACCAAAATGCATCAAATAAATATCTATCAAAGAACAGATTCTCACCTTTATAACTGCATTGATTTCTCTGTGTGTCAGACTTTTTATTATGAGTACCTCATCATCTGCAAAAAAACAAAAAATTAATTTACTCATTTAATAAATGTAAACACTAGATTTCTAGTTCAGTGAAATTCTAGATTTCTAGTTACGCAGGATAGGGAAACTATCTACCAGTCGATTTCCATAAATTTGAGACAGATAGTTAGATTAGACCAGCTAGCAGCTATCCAGATGATATATTGATAAATTCATCAATATACTTGAAAGAATCTAATAAATTGCATCAAACAAGCAATTTTTTTGTTATTACTAAAATTTATTTACTTATATGGGGATTATACTTATGAGCCATACCATACTATGAAGTTATGGGAAAGGATAAATGAGCAGAGACTAAAGAAAAGAATACAAAGTTACTGATGATCAAATTGTTTAATGCTTGCAAGGTCGACCATGGAAGCGATTTACTTGCTATGAGGAGTGATGAAGTGATATTGGAGGGATAAATAAAACTTACACATGGTTTTGTATTAAGCCCATGGGTGGCAAATTTTTGCATCCTCAATCCTCAGAACAGTCTAACACCACCGCTGAGTTGCTCATACACCAAAAACATACATCTCACTGTGGTAGGTGTAGATGTGTGAATTACTTGGACCAGGAAAAAAAAGGGTGGGACAGAATGAGTATCCTACAAAGTGGATCCAGTGCCTGACGTGATGGGTAAGGCCCAAATAGGTCTTAGTGATGAGATTAATGAATGAAAAGTAAAAGAAAACTTGGACAGTTATGCCAACCAAGCTTTGTTTTGGGTATAGTGGGCCAAGCCAAAGCCAATAGAGTTCAGGTAATATATACATCCATTCAGTTATTGTTTCTACAATGTAGTTAGAATGGGGAGACAGGGATGAGGATAAAAGGGTTTCTTATGTTCAAGTTTTCAGGTCGAACAAAGCCTTGAGAACAAGGTTGAATTTCAGGGGAGTAGTATAGTTGGGGGCATTGTTACAATCAAAGTGGCTAGCTGGTTTGTTAGAGGGAATCCACTACACAATAAATAGGAGGATGCAAGGGTAGAGGAGGATCATTCAGATTTGTAAAAGTTTGAGTGAATATAGTAGTGGCTCTGTTGTAGAAAAGAAACTCTTGGAGAGAGAGATCTTTCACTTCAATATTTGACAAAATTGCTACTTACTTTCAGTTCTATCTATCAATATTCCATTACAATTTCTACAGTTTCGCAGCGGTGCCTCTGTAGAAAAAGTGCCGGGATTGAAAGTAACACTGAAGTTCTGCTATTGAAGACATTTTGTAGACAAATAAATGGGAGGATCCAGTGATGAAGAAGCCAGTCAGTTTAAAATTTATGTGTCGCCCTGTTAGGGATATAACAGCAGTTGATCTTCAACAGTAAGGGAAACAGGACTATTCGCCGTAGTTTTTATTGATTCAAGGAACATGGATACACAAAGGAGCTATTCCATCCCACAATAGAGCATTCTTTGGTTTACAATTCACAAAATGAATTTTGTAATCATCTCTAATCGAAGTTAGTCCTATTTATACTACTAAACAGAAAACAGAAAGGATAACAACCTATTAAGGAGTCCTTTACTTGATAAGGACCTCAACCTATTGAGGACCTCCATTGGAGGAAGAAAAAAATGGGTACCTATTAGCTACCGGCAACTATACAAGGACGCTTACTCTCTCTCTTCAACAACTAATGGGTCCCACGATCAAAATAAGAAAGAAAATAGATAAAAGTTGGTCCCACCATCTCAAGTACATATTAGTGGAGTCATTAGTCCTTAATCGGTACTTTTATTACAAAATTATAAATAAGTGAAGTGTAAACGTGGGACCCATTTGAGGACTCTTTTTAGTTTACTACCATAATGGATGCTCTAACAAACTAAATTAACTAGTAACTAACATAAAAATTTATGGGTTTACAACCGTCCCCTTTCCTATAGTCCCTTGTGATTCTATTTTCTGTTCTGGGTTCTACTTGTTGTTGCCTAATCCACCATATCGATGCATTGTTGTTGCCTATATCAAAATTTCACAAAAGGATAAAATCAATTATGAAACTTTAAATATCCCCATTTATCATCGAAATTTTTAGGAACGGGATATTCAGATCAATTAGAGATGTAACCTTTGATAGAAAGGGGAAACAAAAGTCTTTTGGTTCTACTTCTGAATATTTTTCTTTGATTTTCTTACTATGTCATAGAGTTGAATCTAGCTTCTCTCACATTATTTCCAAAATCTTTAGATGAAATGTAACCGTACCAGGAACAAATACAAACAGGGTATATTTTTCTTTTTAAGCAAATTTCATACAATACAAGAATGTTATGTGATTTGCACATGCTCCTCAAACCTTCAAAGTTGATCCACGTTTTTTATAGCAGGCCACACTTCACAAATGATCATGTACTAATGTTCAAGTAATATCACATAGATGCTTAAGTCGGTAAATTAGGGGAGGGTGGAGGGGATTAAAATTGGATCAGTGGTCATAATCATGTTGGCAAAGTGCAACGAGGCCTAGTGCCAAGGCATTCAACCATATAATTAAACAAAAATACTTTAACCCACTTATAATGTGATTGGAGAAATCCTTATGCTAAAATTTAGAATTATAATTTATGAAACTTCTGAGGACATGAAAACCAGGCATAACCCTTCACATGGGATAGAATTAGAAGAATATGAAACACAAAAACAAAACAAAAAAATCAACAATGCTACAAGAAATTACACAAGGTAAAGTTCTCTGTAATTTCTTGGGTAACAAAAGATGGGTATAACCCATTCAAGGCATATAGAGATTTAAGGCTATATTTCATAGAGCAGCCAATTGTAAATGATGGCGAGGGTGAATATAATCTCAGTATAACTAATGTGACCCAGAATCTCATGCGTGGTTATCAATAAAATTTGACATTTTTGTTTAATTATTATCATGTATAGTAACTTACCAGAACCATTTAGAATAGGAACCATGTTGCGAGCAGCACCTCTCACGACTAGACGGAAATCCCTCTTAAGACCAACGTACTTGGCATATTTCTACACAATTCATAGAGGTAAAGTAAGCTTTTGAAATAAAGTTTCAAATTAGGTCATGTTTGAGCTTTTATTAGCAAGCAGTCTAGTAACTGGATATCAACTCAACAGAAAGCTAAGTTTTAGAACAATAAATTATTTTAAAGTTGATATCTAAGAAAGATTTACCTCATTAACAGGGGCCTCGTTGTCTCGAAAAACAGCATCATGACTATCAATTTCTTTGCCAAATTCTGTCTTCAGAAGGTCCCCAGAATTCCCAACAACAGCACAAGTACGAAACTGCCGAGGATGAAAGGGGGGTTTTGCGGGTAATAATATATTAAGCTGTTCTTCACAAAGAGTCTTATTATTGCACTTCTTTGCCCCCCTACAAGAAGAAAACTTGTAACTACACTTGCTTCATAATCAAATGTTCACAGAAAATACAATTTACACACAAACAGAAGTCAATGTTTGGGATTCATACAATTGTGCTATTCTTAGTGGAGCATAATCTACCCAACCACCAGGACGAACGTCAAGATACTCTCTTGTCAACACTGTGGTCATGTTACGGTACTGCAACATCACATCATAGTATTCAGTACAGATTCGTCCTGAAACACAACTTAAGCATAGGTGAAAATAAAAAGCATAGAAATCTACCTGTTCCCATAGTAGTATTGCCTCACACACATCATACGTGTACTCCAAAGGCTCAAATTTTTTGAACTGCTGATTGTACTGCAGTCATTGAAACATTAAGAATTAAAAAATATATTAAAAAAACCAGCATCAAACTATTAGTTGAAAATTGAATCAAAGAATAAGGGTTAGTAGACAAAAGTATATACCCAAGTACTGTTGGTGCCTTCAGGGTATTTAAGGACCAAAGTGCAGTGGTCAATAATGTCAGCAGTGAGTCCAAGCCCCCTATTAGCCTGTTTTCAATCCAAAACTCAGCTCAGTTCTTCACACTACGATATAATTCAGATATTCTGACCAAGAAAGGAAGAAAAAAGCAAACACAGTCAAATCCAGAACAGGGTTTGGATTCTCAATTGAGTGTCAGAATTGACTTTTCCACCAGCTAACGCAATTTTAGAAAAATACAGTTATGAATACAAATGTTTAGTTACCATCCAAACTTAAACGAGATTCAAATTTTGAATCGAAAGGCCTATTTTCTGAACCTTGAATAAAATCAAATCTTATTATGAAAACATAAGATACGTTACCAATGAAATAAGAAATTTTTAAGTAAGAATCATTGACATAGCAAAATTACAGGCTGATATTTCATCTTCTAACCTCAGAATAACTCAAGTCATAAATTGAATGACAAAAGAAAAGTGGTTGGCTATGCACAAAATTGACAAAACAAGTGGCTAGGTATACAAACTACTCTCTTGTCAACACTGTGGTTCATTAGAATGAATTGGGGTTTAAGATGAGATTCACGTCCAAAATAGATACATACTAGAGATTTGAATCAATTGGATTGGATTTAGTTTCATACTGAATAGGGATACATACTCATAACCATTGTAGTCCGGGTCAAATGCTGGTTTGTAGGATCGTACAACCCTACTCCCACGGCATCTCAACTGTGCTTCGACTTTACTCAGGTTAGTTTTTGCTCTGCTTTTCTTTATTTGCTATGTTTTTCCTCTATTTCCTCTGTTTTTTGCTTGTTTCCTCTATCAACAACCTACTGATCCTACTTATGAATCATGTTTACGATCTTTCACCCGCCTACTGATCGTACTTAGAAACTTGAACCTGACTACATTGCTCAGTGATCATAACCATCTAGTTGACTAGAAATGATCAACAACAACAACAATCAAGTCTTATCTCACTAAGTAGGATCGACAACATGGATCAAATTACACCATAATATTCTATCATATACCATATTTCAATCCAACTCATTAATCTCTAAATCTTCCTTAATAGCTTCTCTTATAGATTTTCTAGATCTTCCTTTGCCTCTAGTGATTTGACTACCCTTCATCTGATCTATTCTCCTTACTACAGATTCTACATGACCTAAAGACACTAGGTTTCTCAAAAATCACGTAACACTAAGCATAGCGAAGAATGATAAACGGTAAGAAAAAGAATGATGTTATTATTATTGTAATTGAGATGGGAAGTGAAGTTACCACACATTGCTTGACAGTGGACTGAAACTGAAATAGATCACGAATTGATTGGGAGTTGCGACGATCTGAAAAGACGGAGCCTGATAATGCGAAATGGAAAGAGAAATAGGTAACTGAGGATTAAGGAATAATTAGAAAGAATGATGATTAGGGAAAAAAGTGATTACCGACCGGAGAAGAAAGAGGATTGGATGAAGAAGAGGAGGAAGGAGAAGAATGCAGCGGCAAAGACCAGATATAGAATCTTCGGTCTCGCGGCGGATGCTACTTGCTTGTGTTGTCTCATTGATCTTGTTGTTGCTATTGGCTACTCCAGAGAGAGAAAGAGCGGTGAACGACGACGTTTTTGGCTCTGATATGAACAACTTCGACTTTGTTTCTGGTCATGGAATCGAAGCGCAACACTATCACGCTGTTACACCTTGCATTTTTTTCATCTCTTACATTCTGTTTTTCCGTTAGTAAAAATAAATATGTTTCCCTCAAAAAAAAAATTATGTTCTTTTTTCTTTCTTTCTTGGAATTAAATTGAGGTTTTTTTAGTACAAAAGTTTGTGTTTTTAGATCTTCATATCTAAGTTTATTAATTATATATAAAAAATTGAAATTTTTGTTCATTTTAAATAAAGAGGTAAAAGATTCATATAGTGAACAATTGTAATAAAGAGAACATAGAAGACAAACTAGTGGAAAAAACAAGGTTTTCAAAATTTTATAAAATGCTGGATTTGTTTTTGAAATTATAAGAGAAATGGTAGGAAATATTGAATCTATATTCTCCTGAGATTATTGGATCTATATGTTATGAAGTATTTGTTTCATGAAAGTAAAAATACTTTGGGAAAAAATTGAGAAACATGTTTTTAGTATTTTGAAGAAAAATTAAAGTTTGATTAACAGTCATAACATCTATGCAAATTGTTGGTAAGAGCAAAAAAGATATGTAGAAAAATCAAATGGTTGTTAAGTTTTGGTCAAGGATGAAACGTTTAAAAATTTTGAATTTTCATTGAAATAATTCTTAGTCAAATTTTACTAACATACAATCGCAGGTGGATACTAGGATGAGGATCCAATTAGGTCCCTCACCGGTGGTCTACGAGAAAAACACCGATGGATGAAATAGATGGTATAGATTTATTCAAATTAAAAGAGAGAACGTATGCAACTTTTCACATTTAATATTATCCTCAACTGATTTTCACTTATCACACTTAATTATCATGCACTCAAACCATAAAATCTGAGATCAAATTATGAACCTTAAATTAAAAAAAATCTTATTCTTCTTCAAACATCAATTCCCCTTTTCATGTGCTTTAAATAACTTTCTGTTAAGTCAAATGGAGAGGAGGAAAAATGCCAAACCAATATATATATCTCTTAAGTCTTAACAAAGCAATCAATTCACTTTACTGTCGTATCCATTTATGCCCATTTCAATTTATCTCAACTATTTAATGGCTTTTTCCAGTGGACCACTGCGACTACATTCAATGCAAAGGTTTCCTTTGAAGATTTTATGGAATTGCAATTATCAAATTTGTTGAAGAAGAAGAAATCAGTTAATTTTAGGGTTGATAATTTGATTTTCATATTTGATGGTTTGAGTCTAAGAACAGTAACTGATTATGGATGAAGAAACTGATTATGGAAGAAGAATTAGAACACTGATTGTAACTAGGCTGAAACCATTTTAGGATGGGATTGAATGTGAGTAGTTGTACATATTCCCCCTTTTAATTTAAATAAATCTGAACCGTCTATTTAATTGATATTTTTCTCGTGGTCCACCGGTGAGGGACCTAATTGGACACCGGTGAGGGACCTAATTGAACCCTCACCCTAGAATCCACCTCAATCAATCAGATCCCTTTAAGAAAAAATATGGTTAGTTACACAATTTTAAGATAATTTTAAAATCCCTCAAACAAAAAATCTTTGCAAGTAATGCAATGTTTGAAACAAGCCTGAGACTTTGTTTTCTCGTTCCAGGGTGTATTACAAAGAAGCTGTACAATGAAACTTCCGTGGCAAAAAACGCAATTTTCCTTAACACATACCAAACAGACACCAAGTCAAGTTAAATAAGATTAAGGCTTAAAGGCAAAAAGTTGAGCAACATGAATTAGAATGTTATAGGCCAAACTATCAGAGCATAACATGGTGTAATTCGAAAGATTTTTTTTATCTAAATACTTCAGCTTTTGGTGGAGTACAAGGCTAACTCGATGCAAAATGAAATATAAAACTTGAACTCGACCTGCTAAAAATAATTCAATAAATTTTACGAATTGATAGTCAAATATTAAAGTAAATAATGCAAAGAATGGAACCATCCCAAACAAAAACGTCTTTAAAAACGTAAGCAGTATCCAATATCTATGCATTGTGTCCCAACATGGGACAGCATATTATTCCACATATCCATGGAAACATTCTGTCTGAAGTCGTGGATTATGTACTGATGAAAACACTTATTTCTCCACACAAGTAATCTACAGGACAAATAATCAATAACGCCTGCCACCAGATGTTGACAGAAGAACTCGATTTGGTTTCTTTCCCTTCTTTCCTAAGTCATTTGTCTTCGGAGCATTCGAAGTTCCATTAGATTCTGCTCTAGATATGACATTGGAGTATGATAGTGTCTCCCCATTCCTCAAACCTACAGGATTCCAACAGTTGAGAAAGAATAAAAAACATGTTCAGGCCCTTGAAGCCGCTTGATTCTTCACTGGCATAACACATTTGGCAAGAAAAAAAAATTGAAGTTTGCAGAATCATATAATACCTGCTGTACCAGAAGAACCAGCAATTGAATTGTTACTATGTAGATCGCTAGTTTCTTGAGTAGGAAAGGATGGAGAATCATGGCCAGCGGCGAAACCAAGCCTAGTAACACTTGAGAACAATTTCCTCTCACCAACAACCGGAGGACTTGATGACAAAGCTGAATTTCCCAGAGCTAAACAAAAAACAAATTCAAAAATTATACACACCACAATTGATCATTAGCTGCAATAAATATAAGTAAAACAGTTGAAGAAGCCGCGGCTGAAATATCCATAAAGCCCCAGGGCAATAATGGAAATTATGCAGACCTGTGACACTCAACAACAACCACACCCCATACGATTAGTTCATTTTCTCACACGCAATATATTTCTACAATAATAAGGTTTCTAGTAATGTGATCACAAATTGCTCATTTCATTTTCCTAGTAAAAAAAATAAAAATTCCTCATTTCAACATCCAGAAAGCAGATTGCTGATAGGTTCTATCAATTACCTTCAAAGTCATCCATGGAGAACGTGGGAGGATCATCACGAGAAATAAACTGATAATGGGTTGACATGGAAAGAGCATAATTATCAGTAGCTTCGGCCTTCAATTTTTCCTTTTGTTCCTACAGAATAAGAATACAACACAATTCCAAAATCATGGCAAAGTGCAAGCAAATTATGTGGATACCAAATTCAACTGTAATTTAAAATAATTGGGGTGCAAATTCAGAAACCCAGAATTAAAAGTAAGTCTGCACAACCCTAAAGCCTAGCATGGCCCAATCCCATGAAGAGATTTATTTTTTTTTTGACAAGCAATCCCACAAAGAGTTCTTTAACACAATCTCCACTACATGGAAATCAAATAAAGACTTGGGGCCAATCTGGATTGACTATTTTTGAGCTAATGCAAATAAATAAGCTTTGATGTATTATTCATAAGCTTGGTGAGGTAGCTTATGAAAAAACAGCTTATGAAGATACAATTTTCGTTAGTGAGAACTTATGAATTAACATAAAAGCTTATTTATTTGCATAAGCTATTTTTCATAAGCTCAAAAATAACCCAATCCAAGGCCCTTAAAAATAAGAGAAAAATAATAAAGAAAAAGTTGATGAAAGCAGCTACAACTAGATCATATCCTGTTATGCAAGCATTAAGGGTGCAAGAAGTAAGTCGGGAGCTCCGAAAAATCCTATTAACCTCCTTGAAAATTTAAACCAATTCACATATGTTCGTGTGTATAATATGTTGGCCTACATCGATACCTTCTTTGCAAGTTGCTTCCTCTGGTTTGCACGTTTCTTTATTTCATCCATAAAAGGGGCCAGTGCTTCAGGAGGCAACATCTCACTCAAATCAACTTCACAAAGCTGAAAAATTAGCAAACATCTATTATTTATTTATTTTTTATAAAGCAAACATCTATTATAAATCATAAGAAAATATTATAGAGCTAAATAACTCTAAAAATGTACCTGAAATATTGTGGTTAGCGGAAAATGACTTAAAAATCGATACCGCCTCCTCATAGCCTCAGATTGAGTAACTGTCTCCAATTGTAGAATCTTTCCACTTATTCTGCAATCGGTTGTCGCAAAAAAGCATTCAATGCTCACTTCTAAAAGGAGGACATTTATTCAAATCGTCAACCATAGGTACACAAAAATATTGGATAATACCCTCAGGCCACAACCTATATATTCGAATAGAAAGATAATTGCTACAACTAACTAGCGCCACTATACACATTATGAAAAAGATACATATTCATGCAACATTACATGAAAATTTGGCCTTTAAATGATAGAGACCCAAATGCAATTGGTTTATGTAGCCAACTCACCTAGTGGGTTAAAGCCTACTGGGTATTATAAATTGTTGTTACTTCTCAGAAAATATTCTCAACCAACGGGTTTCTGATAAGAAGAAATCACAAACCAAACTTACATTTGAATTGAATACTATCATTTAGTTTAAAGCCAAGGTTTAACACTATCCTGAAATCAAAAGTACAATCTTGAGAAACTGATTGGCATATGCATATAGTTAAATCCTACTAGTTTTCCCGATATTCATCATCTTTTTCACCGAAACCTAATTCCGTATGTGCATAGAACTCATGGGATTAGAATTAGAAGTCCTTGATGTCAGACACATGTATGTGTATAAACCAAAATCAAGACATGAGAATCACTAGAACCTATGCACACAAACCAATACATTTTTCAATTATTTCAGTACATAGGGGAAATAAATTTTGATATTTCTCATACCTGTGAGGAAGCTTATCATAGCTACCATAATGATGCAGTAAACACTTTGTGTTCAAAGGATGAAGAATTAGATGTTGACCATCCGCGGCCTGAATAAGACATGAACATGATAACATTAAAATATCATAAACTACGCAGAAATTAGATTGAAAGCTTTATGCATGCTGCAATCAGGCATTGTCTGATAAAACTAATTAATAGCAATTCGGCATAGCAACAGTGAGGGATTACAAGATAAAATGGCTTAGGATGCTATACACAATTTAATGTCCATCTATAAACGATCACTCAGTACAAGAAAGTCAATGGATAATGGCCACAGGGGGCACCATGACAGCCATGAAAATAGTAGCCACCGTATAAAAGCTGCCACACCATGGCTTGCAATGGTGTTTTGTCACACAACTGTCATACCTTACTACCATGGCAGCCATTTACCAAAATCGGTGAAAAAAAATCACATGAAAGGATCAGATCCAGCTGTTTTAGTTTAAACATCTACCATGTTAAACTCATTTAAAAATTAAAATAATAAATGAAGTTAATTAGGTCCACCAAAAAAAAAAGTTAATTAGAGACTCGTGCTAAGATTCAATACTTGTTCTGAAGTTAATTAGGTCCACCAAAAAAAAAGTTAATTAGAGACTCATGCTAAGATTCAATACTTGTTCTTTCTCAAGTTACGAGAACCATTTTCAGCCCCTAAACATCAATCCATTTCCTGAACTTTTTCTGATTCTAGAATCACAAAGACCATTTTTTATCATCTCCAAAATCAACCAATAAATCTTCATTTACTGCTACCAATAACATGGGTGAAGATCCTCTCCATTTCCTAAATAAATGGAGATTGTCAATTACTATAGTTTTGAAGTAAATATGTGATATTAATGTTTTCAATTCTTGAAATATGTGCATTTATATCACATATTTACTTCAAAACTATAGTAATTGACATTCTCCATTTATTTAGGAAATGGAGAGGATCTTCACCCCAATAACATACTGCAACCCGCTTTCTTCAACATATACTCCCTTTTCTTTTCTTTAAAAGTTTTTAGTAGTCGTGATGAGGTGAATGAAAAGGGAGAAGATGGCAAGGGAACAATTAATTATTCATGTTTCATAATTAACAACCAAGCTTTTTTCGACTAGGTGGGACTGGGTACATGGATCAATCAACGCCATAAATCCTGTCATGTATTTGGTTTAAAGATAGATTATTTACCTCTAAATTACTATCAAGTCTTAACAATTAGCCTATAGTTTTTCTTGGTCTCTCTACCTCTAACACATCCCAGACAAGCCCGTCACAGACAACATGTCTTTCCTATATCTTACAATTTACATGATGTCAAATTACCCCATATAGTGCCTAATATGAACAACCAGTCCATAATGAATATGACAACACGTTTGTTCTATCTAATTAGGAAAATATGAAGCAAGAAACATGAGATGGACACAATAAAAACCAGTTGCCATCAGTTACCTGATAGAAATTGTACGAATCATTTTCCTTTGCATCTCCAATATTAGAATGCCCTTGAATACAATTTTTCTCCTCGTACGAAGAAGACAGATTTATCTCCTTCTCAGCTAGTACCTTGTCCACATCCAAAGTTACATCCTGACAGGTTCCAGCAGTTGATTTATCCAATATTACAACCTTACTTTGATCGGGGAAATCGGTAGAGGAAGTTCTTGATCCATTAGAACAGCTTTCGTCGTCACTATCCCAAGCATTTGTAGATATTGTTGGTGTCTGGGGTGCATGATCAATGAGGTTAGAAGATTTTTCACTATAACAAGCCTTGTGCTCATTCCAATACTTCTTTCTCTGCTTTAACTGCTGCATTGCAGCACTAACATATGGAAGCTTCTCCAGGTCGTCAACAAGACCTGAATCAGCTCTGGCCAGCCAACCGTCTAGATCTGATATTGCATGTCTCACTGAGAGATCTACATCTGAGGTGAGTGTGAACTTGGAAAAGGGGTCACATACATCGCCTCGGCCACATGATGAATTATCACCCTCTTGTTTATTTTTATGTGAAAGAGTAAATGAATCCTTCTTCCTCGTTAAGAAAGTGAACTCAATATTATCTCCTACTTGATACTGTTTGACATTTGTTATGTGGAGTGTATATAAATCCTTGACAGATATCGTCACAAAGCACAACGGACACCTTTTCCAGCGATCACCTTTGTGATCCTCTTCACCCAACATCAAGTATTGTAGTATACATGGGAAACAGAAAATGTGTCCACATGAGGTTATTTGGGGACACAGGGGATGCTCCAAACAAATTGGACACTGAACTGGAAAGGGGGTCGAATATGTCACGCATATAATATCTTCCCACTGCAACATTTTATCTGGATCCATTGAGTCCGGTGAATAATTTCCAGAATCTAGCACCATGAATTTGAAATTTGCCTGCAAAAACAAATCTTTGTTGTATGGTCTTGTCTTTCTCTGCCTCCTTGCTGGAGGGGGAGGAGGAGGACCCCTTTGTTGAGAACGGGATATTGGATCATACTGAAAATTTAGCAAGTGATTGGCATTCGCCATTTGAGACTTCCTTCCTACCAATGGGGTGCTTCCTTGAGAATATACAGACCCGGTAGTCTGTTGGTTTCTATGAGAAGGAACTGTTCCTGTTGCCTTCCCTTCATATTGGGAAGATCCAACTGTTCGTCTTCCTGAGTAACTCCTAGATTGTGTTCTAGAGTTTCGCTGAGGTGTCTTCATACCACTTGAAGAGTCTAATTCCGTCACCTAAAAGCAACAAAGATACACACAAACATACAATCAATATCAACTCTATATTTTAACAGATCTTAGGCTTCTAGAAAACAAGTTGATTAATCAACATACGACATAAGTTCCTTCATAACATGCATTTCAGGTGTGACAAATACAAGAATTCAATAGATAAATAAACAAATAATCCAATCCTCCACATGGAAAATTAAAATACCTTTTCGGAGGGCCCACCAGAATTTTCTGCAGCAGGAGTTGATGGACCTGCCAAATACACCACAAAATTATTCATATGAACAAACAACATCAAATCAAACAGATAAAGAACTTCATCCAATAAAAACTCAAAGGAACACTCTTTTAACTCCCAATGATCATACCTCAAAAAGAAAAAAAAACTCATAATGATCAATCACCTAACAAATTTCATTAACCAAAAACAAAAAATTGAAAATTGAAACCCCTTTTTGAACCTAGTCAAGTCAGACCAATAATTAATTCACAAAAACAATAGTAATAAACAGCCCCCGTTGATTTAGTACACAAAAAACTAGGAAGCATGCTCCTAGACAGCATTTGGAATACAAAATGGAGATAACGGGAAAATGAAAGCTTAAACGGAACCTGGAAGATCGTGGATCTGGAGAGATCCGAGAGAGTGGTTGAGTAAAGGGGAAAGAGAATCTGAAATTCCATGTTGTAAATTAGGGTTAGGGATTGAGGAATTTTGAGAAGATGAAGATGACGATTGGGTTTGTGAGGGCAAGATGGACATGAAATTTCTGGAAGAGAGGGGGGTTAGGGATTCGTCACTGCTCTATTCTATCTATCAGCTTCTTCTAATTTTACTTTACCAAAAATTATGAAAGATGTTTTTATATTTTTGTTTTATTTTCGCGGCATGGTGGGGCACCCCAGGGTCTGAAGGGTATTCTTGCCGCATCTTCTCCGAATATTGTCCTACCGCCACGGTCTTTTCATCTAATTACAATTATGCCCTTTTTTATTTTTCATATTATTTATTCATGGATTAATGATAGCAAAAGTTGAACTATGACCTTGTGAATGGGTCAATTATTTAGTCAACTTTCATTCGTGGATAAATTTGTTTATCTAGGTTTTTTTTATATTAAATAAAGTATAAATAAATTGAGTTTCAGAGACTCACCAAAGTCAGGTCAAACTTTAAGAACTCTTAGAAAGTTATTTATATATTATGTAAAAACAATGACGAAGGTAGCAAAATTTATACGAGGTGGACAAATATAATGAAATAAAATATATTTTAAAATTAATATATTAAAAATTAGGGATGGTAAAAAGGGTCAATCCGCCTCGACCCACCCTGCCCCTTCAATAACCCATCTAAAAAAGGCGAAGTGGGGCAACCAATTAGAGATTTTTTTTCCTCAAAAACAAAATGTAGGGTTGGCAAATTGATCGGTTAGTGTTTTTTTTCTAAAAAATATTAATTAAAAACTTCAAATAAACAATGTAAAAATATATAAATTTAAAATCAAAATACATAATTAATGACTCCACTAAAAATATGAAAATAATCATTCAAACATATAAATTACATCATCTAAAAATCAATAATATATCAATAAGACATTCAAAATAAAAATTTCATGAGTTATCAATTGACTAACCGTTAAAAATATGAGGTTAAAATCATGAAACAAAAGTGATAAAAAATTTCCCCCACTATATAGAGGAGAAAATTGAAAAATTGACTGTGATTTATGATTAAAAGAAGTGAAAAAGAGAGTTCTTATTTAATATATCGGACCAACCCGCCTACCGTGTCACCGCCCCGCTTTTTAGCGGGTTAGGCAGAGCAGATACCCTACAAATGGCAGGTTTAAAATCTCAACCCACTCCACTAAAAATGGCGAGTTAAACGAACCAACCCGACAGATCCAACCCATTTTACCATCCTTAAAATTATAAGAAGAAAAAAAATAACGATAACCTTACCTACATAAAATAAAATGTAAATTAAAGTAACACGAAAAGAAAAAACTAACGATAGCAATTTAATAAAAAAAATAAAGTTCAACAATAATTCAAATAGTCAAATTCATGCCTGTAAAAAAAAAAAATTCGTCTATAATTAACTTTGTATGTGTTTTTAATGTTACACAACTAAATTTTGAAAAAGATTTAGGTTGTTAATAGTAAATCAACAATTTTTTAAGTTTGACCATTTTTTTGAATTGGTCATTTATGTTACACATTTTATTTGCTTTGTTTGTTCTTAAGTTATGTTAAATTATTCCTTTAAAAAAAAGTTATGTTAAATTACTGTTGGCGTCCATGAAGTTTGACATTTTTCCTAAAGTACTGTCATGAATTGGTTAAAACAAAATCCCAACAACATACTCAGGTTGATTGGCCAAGGTACTTGAAATAGGAGGTTAATGGCATTGATTATGTGAATATACCTTTGTTATCAAGTTTTTAGAGGTTGTATATGTGCCTTGTTGGCTGTAGAGAACTTCAAGAAATTTAGACCATTTGTAGAACTTAATGAATGCTTTTTCCAAAGGTTATTATTGGGGGTAGATTATTGAAGCAGCGGACAAAAATCCTAATAATCAAATGTTTCCAATCGTACTCGGAGTTGTTGAGAGTAAAACAGGTGACTAACCATGCAAACATTTGTTTTGACAAACTAACGACGCAAACATAATATAGCATTAAGATATGTTTTGGAGGAGTTAAAGATATGTTGTTGTGCAACTGCAAAATATCCAAGAATTAAAGGCTTCAGACTTTACAGCTATGACAGATTATCATGGTCAAGAGAACGTGTAAAATTTCATAAGCTTGTTTAAAAGGCAAGGACTTCATTCAACAAATGACTTTAGTCTACAAAGCATCAAAAAGATGGTTACTACTACTATCAAAGTGAATGGTAAAAGTGCGGATTTCCATTGGAGCAAGCTCCACAGTTAGCTCTTTTGGATCAACTGGACCTCCCCTTGAAACACCTTCATTTCCAGAGGATCCTTCTACTTTCCAAACAAGTCTTTTCTTCTCCATCTCTGTCCTTTCTTGATTTGCGGATAAGCTCAGTTCTTTCACTTCTTTGATCTAATACCAAGGAAAAGTCAGAAAATGAGATGAACAAGTCTTGAAAAAGTTTGGCTTAAATGCACTTTCGGTCTCATATTTTCACTTATTCACGATTCTAGTCTCTCTATTTCTAAATTCAAAAATATTGTCCATCAGTTTTTAAAATTGACGGGGAAAAAATTCCATCACCGAATTTGACACCTATTTTTAGTGAAGTGTATGTTGAATAATATGCTGGCAAGCCACAAGGTGAAATAAAGAAAAAGTAAGACTCTAAAAAGTCAGACTTCTAAAGAAATAAGCATTGCACAACACTCAGTGACTTTATTGCTCATAATTCAACTTGGCACTTGACACATCAACAAGAATAAGTCTCATATTCAGTGGAAGAAACTTCTTCTGAAATTTTAAAAATTTGGGACGATATTTTTGGATTTAGAAATGAGGGACTAAAATCAATTATAAGTGAAAATAGGGAATCAAAAAGTGCATTTAAGCCAAAAAGTTTCCATCTTTTTGTGAAACCTATCTTCGTTTACCTTCTTTCCTGGGAAAAGCTTTTTCAACTCCACACTTGTCACTACAGAGAGATCCTTGTCTTCTTCAATCTGTGCATAAATTTGATTGGCCAAGAGAGTGAGGGAGGAAAACAAAACAAGAAGCAAATACACAACTCATAACAGTGTTGCAACACCCTGAGCTAATCTTATGTCAACGCATGAACACAAAGCACACATTTGAACTTCTAAATAAAAATTAAGATATAGACCTCATATAAATGCGCTAATCGAAGGAGAACTGTCCCTTGATCAAGTTCCTGAAAGGACCAAGAAAATATAGTTACAAGCTAAATAATTTCTGCTCAACAGCATAGAAGTGCACTTCCACCCGCACACAAATAAAGCAATGCTTGATGCCATCATTAAGCCGTCCATGTAATAATGGTTAAATGTTGGCCTAAAACAGTTATCGTTTATTTATCTATACTGAACTAACAACACTATAGGGCAAAATGGAAAGCCAATATTTAAGCAAGGGATAGTGACATGAATACCTGTAATGTTATAATAACAATGTTTTCTGGTAATGTGTAAGAAGAATCAAATCCTGAAAATGTTGTTACATGGGTATTCGTCCAGTCATCTTTATCATCCTACCAAATAAAGTTGATCTTTTAGTGAGTGGCAAACATGATATCATTATAAAGTTATATCAGAATTCATCCATGCATGTAATTCACCTTTTCGGAAAAGGCTAACAAAAGCGGAGAATATATTTCCTGGCCAAATGTACGGCGCCATTTAGCTCCCTCACCCAAGGGGTCTATTCTATAATAATATTTCCCTTGGACCTGCAAAATAAGTAGAAAGCTATAGATTCCAAACTTACAATATTAATTGACGCAGCAGTGACATTTTTCCAGCATAAATCGGCCAAAACACCATGCATTCTGCTCCAACCAAATACACTAAAAATGACAAAAACTGCACATTGCCACAAAGGCTAGGTAGGTATAAGTCACTATTGACAAGGTTGGGAGTAAATTCATCTTTTTAAGGCCTCAATGTAATTGAAAATTGGTTAGTTTTTCAGTATATGATCACTAAAAGCAATCATACATGCCAAATTATGACCTTGACACTTTGGTCAGCTTTCACTAAAATGGATTGACATGATATGTCAAAACCTTTTTCAGCTATCCGTATTAAGACCAATTGGATGGTAATTATGAAGTTTGCTAAGCAACAATTTATAACCAATATATACATATGACATCGCTAAGAAGAAAACAATGATAACCACTATTTGTTTTTCAAAGTCGGTAAGTAATTCTTACAGTTAGACCCTTGCAATTGTCAGCAACACAGTCTGTTTCATTTAAGGCCTCTGCAACACCTCTAGAATCATCAAGCAGCAATCTCCTATTGGTGAAAAGAAAATTCGAAATTTGGTAAACTTTCCAGAGCTCTAAAGCCTCAAGTTGCCTTTTTTATGCATGCTTAATATAAATATAAATTAAGCAAAATACTTTTAAACTAACTGTATATTTCCTTTATAATACCAATGATTTAATAGCACGGCTTTTCAAATAAAACTCAGTAGTAAAGAAACTCTAAAAATATATAAACTACACCGTTTTTTAATCTTTACACTGTTAACCATATATGCCAAAAGGGCCACATTTTTAAGAAATAAGACAGTGTTAAGCTAATATGAGATTAAATCAACTATAAATTCAAGTATATTTGGTTTTGGTATACCTAATTAGCAATCTATTTAGAGCACCGCATGAAGAATAAGATATACCTGTGGAGCATCAACTCGATTTGTCCATCTTCTAAGCTGGATCCTCCTATAGCTCTATCCACCAAAACTGAGAATTCTGTCTTGTCATCTTCTATGTATATCCCGAGATTAATCTGAAAGGACAAACTAAATTATATTGTGAACCTAAAGGAGTGATATAACTGCAAGTTGAAAATTAAACAGAATAAGAAAAGAAGATAATCAACTATTAGATAGTTGCATATTTTATCATATGGAGCAGCCAACAGTTTTTAGACATGCATGACAGTTTCAGCAATAACAATCCTCCAAGAAAGGAAAAAATAAGGAAATTAGATCTTGAATACTACTGATGACTTTAACTGAAATGTTCTATAAAAGCTCACTTACTGGGTAATAATTTCCAGCGACGGGCTGGTGCACTTCCAAGTCCCAGTCTGTTCTGTAGTCACGTACCTGTGGAGAAAAATGACTGACTTGGATGTTGCAGATACTTTTATGCGCCAATAAGAAATGTGAAGATAATAATGGAAAGTGACTCAAGTGCAAGTGAGCAGCTTGTGTTGGCAAATTATAGATGATCTAAACTAATTAAATGCAGTATTGCAAGGAATTTGGTCTAAGCTGCTTACCCTTTTGATAAAATCACGCCCATTAGAATCTGTGTAAAAAGTTTTATTGGTTTCCATAGTAGTTGAAATCCGAGTGGAAACTTCTTTACCAACTCCATCTTCAATAGGTATAGGACCAACCTAATATTCCAATTACCATTAGTTGAAATGATTCAGCATCTTGTATATAAAATCCATATAAGAAAATGTTTCTCATATTTTTTGCATGGCAATGAATACAAGCAACGCTGACGAAGAAAAATCAAACAGTCGTAGACAGCTCTCATAAATAACTATGAGAGACGACACAAATTTAAATATTTTTTTTAAAGAAGACACAAATGTAAATATAAAAGGGATTATTTGAAAAGCTTACAATAAACTCTACTTCAACATGTTCCTTTTCTTTGTACTGTCTGGTAATCTGCATTACAAATTTTTCAACTCATCATGCAATGACAATTTGTTGGAAAATCGAAAGGAAGTTTGTTAATGAGAAATTAATACTCTGATGTTGTTAGAGATCAAAATCTTGCAACTAAAACAAGCAAAGCACCTGATATATCCATGGATTGATTCGTTGATGCACTTCATCTAGTATTGGTCCATGGAGAACAGTCACTGGAACCTGAAAATTCAATCACTTTTAAGTGAACTTTGTAATCAGAATTTCTATGTAGGGATATTATATTTCAGAAAGCATTTCAAACCTGACTTTCTTCGTTTATAAGATGTGTTCCATTTGGACGGAAGATATAAGCTCCAGCATTCTGTTATAGAAATTAAATGACAAATTTAAATTCAACGTAAGATGCCTGAAATGGAAAAGTACAAATATACTGATATTTATAGTAAGAATAACCCACCTGTGGATCTTTTTGATCAGTTCCGTTGTACCCTGAATAGTAAAGGTAACTTAGTTCAACTTGTTCCTCAACCTTCCAAGTCAAAAGTAAGAGTGTCAATCAAATTTTAATTTTCTATCCAACCGTGTAAGAGGAAAAACAGACAGAAATTATAAACATGCTGAGAGGAAAGGAAAATGATAAACACATGCAATGCAAAGTAACTAAAATGGAATCATGTGATGCAGAGTAAAGCATCACACACCGTGTTTCTTGCATTAACATAATTGGTACGTTTCGGTTGATCTGTAGAAAATGTAAGCTTCAAATTTCCTTGCCCTATTGAAGACTTTTCATGACTTTGATGTGTATATACCGATGATCTAGTGGAACCTGAAAAACCAGCAGAAAACATTTATCACAATGTTCATGTTATGAACATGGGAAGAAGATAACCAATTATTTGAGGAATAATAAAGCAATTTATATGTGAACCTGTTTTTTTGGCAGTCGAGACAGTGTAAGTGCTAAAACCAAATGGTGGTACAGAAACTGAAAATGCAAGCCAATACTTGGGTGTCTTGGATGGATTTTGTCCCAAATATGCCTTGACATAGTAGTTTCTTAAGTCTACAAAGGCCTCAGCCAGAGGTAGAATTTGAGATTTTATTTCTACACCGTTGGAGTCATGAACTGTAACATCACCATCAATAACCTGCAAATGTTTGCAGCTTCAAAACATATCTTACTTATATAAACACTCGTAGTTGCAGTAAAACACTTAAAATTAAGTAGATCATAAATTATTATCATGTCGTCACAACTATAAATATATATGTTTAATTTGAAGCTACAAACATGATAGACACAATGTGAAATATTTCTTTTTACAATCTATGGCCAGATTCAACTTAAAACTACAAATTAAAAATCATCATACGTCTTTTCAAAAAAATATCATACATTGATTCTACATATTTTATAAGCGTATTATTTCAGTAGATTTTAAGAAGTAACTAAGTAAAAACACCAAACATCCTGTAACACGATATTGAAGACAGGCTAACAACTCATGAATTCAGACAACTGAGAGTCAAATAAAGACCATGAAATTTGTTGTTATGAGTTTCACATGCTCTAAGCACTGCTATCTATATTTATTGAATTTATGATCACCAAGAAATACTAAAATGGCACCACTCACAGGAATACGAATCACTTCATTCCTCTTCCAACCAAGAGAGTTATAAACCACAATAACCTGAATATGGAAAGAGCTGATGAGAGTATGCGATTCAAAAGTTAAATATGAAACAAACCGAATGGTTGAAAAAGAGAAAAAAATATGTCATGACAGAAATGTTTGCTTACCAAACTCTTTCCTTGAACCAGTTCAACTTCTGTTGCAGGACAATAAGTTATGTTCAAAAGTGGACACTGAAAGAAAATGAAAAAGGAAAGAGGGGGAAGAAACCATATTGTTAAATAATCAATATGCGAGTTAAATTCTAAAGGCCCAAACAGCCCTTTTCACTTTCAAGTAATTCAAGCTTTATCACTTAAAAGTTCAAGAATCAAGACATTTTACTTGTTGAAACTTTGTAGCTGGGTTATGACATCCAGTAACCGATGTTGATTCAACCAAGCATGCCAGTGATGACGAAACCAGTTCCTCTGCCTGCACAGAGACAATATCATTACATGAGAAACTAACAATTGAATATAGGCAATTACTTGAATATGGATAAACCGAGACTGCACCTCCTTGTAGCCTATTGCCAATCGTTTAGCATAATCATTGGCTACGTGCTGTTTTTCTGTGCCGGTGACTGCATCATGGTGTTGAGCAATTGCTAAAGCATCAGCTAATGAGTCTGAATTTGGCCCTGAGTTCTTTCGCCCTCTAAAATATTCTAACTGTCTTGCAGCCTGATAATTTATTAGTATAAAACAAATATCCAAAAACCTGAAGACTTCAATTACCTTATATAAACTTAAACTATAAATATAAATGACATACCAAATAATAGCCACTCATTAATCTAACATAGCGTTTCAAAGCTGGTCTACTGGTAAAGTATCCTGTCCAGAAACCATTTGCACGATCTGAATAACTGGGTTTTTCATGCAAATAAGATGGGAAAACGTCATACAGGGAAAAGGAAAATCAAGAAATACGCAAACAGATTATGCAATAATTACATATTAAACTCACGGGAAGAAATCGTCGGTCTTGATTGGCCATGACTCATTTGCAGCATATTTTGCATCTGTATATATGGATGGTGTAGAGTACAGAGCATTGACACGTCCATCCTAAAGTTGTCAACAAACAAAAAATTATCTAAGGATTACTGTTTGTCTTTACTTCATATGTAACTTAGAACCTAAGTCAAAGGGGGTGATACCTTGTTCACATAATGAATAAGCTTGTCCAACTGTCGGTACCATGTATGTGCGTATTGATACTTAAAATCAGTTCCCATTGTCCACATTATGTGATTTGTCCGAGTTATGTTTGCCTGAAAATAAAACAATAGGAGACAACAACGTAGATGAGATCATGCATAGTTGTTAAAGCTCCTTACACTTCAAACTCAAATAGTAGAATTGAAATTATTGTTCAAGTTCCAAGCTAGAATCATTTCAGTGTGGTTGAGGTAGATTATCACTCACAAAATTTTAAAAAAATAGATAAAAAATTCTCAAAAGCACACATTAAAAGAAAATCTAAGGGATGAATGTGATTACATGGTAAAATCATAATCCAACATTGTAGTAGACAAATATTGGAATACATTCAGAGTTAATCCTATGTAGTGTGCAATGTAGGTCACTAGATATTCGTGAGTACATCCACACTGCAAGTAGGTGAAGGTTCATTTAACATCTAGCAAACCAGACATGAACGATTTATTATTTATTAATGTCCCTCTTACTCTCTCTCATTCATTCCAATTATCTCAAAACACCTTGTATCCCAAAACCATATATATTGTTCAGCGGTTCGAAGATATGATCAACTTACTTGTGATAATGCAGCAGCAACAAAGTCATTCACTCTATCTTGCACATTGTAATCAAACAAATTCATGTTATCCTTCAAGCAGGAAGTAGTCAAAAGTTAGTGCCAGAATACAAAAAAAAACATGATAGCAAAATTAACGAGTTTTTGTAATTTACTTGAACTATTTGTGAATCATCATTCACTTCAAAGTAAAATCCAGAAGGAGGTTCATAGTTCTCAGGGAATGCACCAGCAAAGATCTGGAAGAACACATCGGCAACAAGCACACACAAGAAAATTAGAAAGAAGAATATAGTTTAAGAGACACCAATCATGGTGAAAAAATAAGGCAATGATACAAATCTTATACGAGAGAGAAAATATAATTCTTGATAGTCACCTGAGCAGATGAGCCGAGGCTCTTGCTACCTTGCCAGATAACCTCAAGACTCTTCTCCTTTTTGCGTTTATTCCTATCTTGGTAATCGATCCTACCAAAGAAAAGTGAATCAAAGCCAACCTGCATAATACTTCTGACAGTTATTTCTTTTTCCAAATATGTTAAGCACAAGATTCTATGGTTGAAGGTTTATGGCATACTTCAGCTCCCAATAAGTAAGCCTGCACAGCAGAATGTCCAAACGGGTCAATTTGCCAACCAATTCTTGGAGTCAAATCAAACTCCTCTTTCAGAAATCGGTGTCCAAGTGTAGTCTGATCAATCATGTCTATGTAATGAACTACTGCCTCATCATGCATGCACATGCCCCCATTTCTGTGACAGAAAAAAGAATGAAAGAAATAACATTAATACCCAAATATTAGACAAGATAAGAATACAACCCTCGCAAACTGTGCTCTAATCACAATGAATCTTATTCAGTAATGTGGTTTACATGAACTCTAGTTGACCCGAGCTAACAAGCTGCTTAACTATATTCTGAACAGCTTCACTCTGATCATTCCACCACCGCTGAAAAAAGGCCTGCAATGGGTTCGTATGTAAAATGGACACATGATTACCTCTGCAATACTCAGATACTAGTAGCACAAAGGAATGCAAAACAATAACTACTTGAAAGACATACACTTGAATTAAATTTGAATATTTATTGTATTATTTAGGCAAAATTACACTCGTCATCCTTTAACTTAATTTCAGGTAACGGTGACTTCATCCTTTTTTTTTTCACGTCAATTTTGTCCTTTTGGTCCGTTTACATATGAATTTTCAAGCATTAAATCTAAAATTCATACGAAAACATGAGTGAAGGACCATATAGTTAAACACTAAGAGTTCAAATCGAAATAAAATCATGGATTTGAATCTTGAAAATCCATATACAAATTGATCAAAATGACGAAAATGATGTGAAAAAAGATAAAGGACAAAATCGTTATCTGGAATTAAGTTAAGGAACGACGAGAATAACTTTGCTTATCATTTACTAAGAATTGTACAAATGTACATAGAAAAGAAAGAGTGCACAAATCCTTGAATTTTGGGATCAAATCAATTAGTCTAAACTATCTATCGTGACTATGAAAGTGTATTAAGCTAATTATGATTACTTTATAATCAACACTTCCCCTCTGTGTTACTACATTATTAGCCCAAAAAAAAAAACCAACTCTTTCAGTAACATATTTTCCTCTATGCTCACAACCAGTAACACTTCAATCCAATAAAGATTATCAAAAGAGCAAGACATAAAACAGCTATCAAAAAACAAGTTAACTTACTATCTCCACATAGATAAATTTCCTGTTCTTATCAGCCAATAGAGCATGAACCATAGAATCCAACACATTTTGCACACAAGCCCCCTACACATTGCAAAATAACAACTCCATTAATTTTCAATCAACACATACATTATTCACATAAAGTTTAGTCAAGAACAAAAAAAAAAGGACCTGAATAGAATTGTTGGAACCAACATAGTACTGATCAACAGTCTTCAACCACCCAACATCATCATGCGTATGAGCAACCAGATGAACATTGAGCTTCCCAGAAACTATACCCTGTGAGGTGTTATACTCTATAAACTTGGATTCTCCTCCATAGAAGAGTATACCCAAAAGGGTCACCAAAAAGATCAATTTTTTCTCCATTGGGTGATGAAAAATGACGAGTGGAGTGAAATCTTCACGCCCCAGAAACGGAAAAACGTTGCAGATGCTAAAAATAGAATCTTTTTGTGAATTTATGTGGCAGAATGAAAGAAGAGTGCTTCCACTTGGTTATCATGCACAGTGATGATGCAACAAGTTCACCATAATCACTTCCATGTGTATTCAAAGGTAGAGAGGAAATAATCTCCGCAGCTCACTTAATAGGGATATTGCATTTCATATGCAGGACTGAGGTTCAAACTCCGGACACTCCATAATTTAATTGTATAAACTTCAGTCACTAAGCTACTTGACAAAAAAAAATTAGAGAAAATACAGGTGCTTTTATCAGATACTTTGTGATGGTAAATTTTGTTCTTTTTTATAAATTAGGTATCTTTTGAGACTAATTTTCAACTGAGTGGTTAATTCAGGGGATTTTAGTTCACTTCTATAACATATAGTTAATCAATAGATAGTCTTCCTTATGTTTATGTTTAGCCCCGTTAGCAGGGATAATACATGATATATATTAGATTTAGGGTTTAAATTCCGACCACCATAAAAAAAAAGTTAACTAACAATTAATCAGATTAACAAATGTGTTTCGTAGAGAATTAATAATTGGGTCATGAGTGTCCGGACACTCTTTAAACATTTTAAATTAAGTAATTAATCTTTAAAAATGTCAAAGTTTTTAATTTTCAATGCACTTTATTACACAAATTTTTATAAAAAAGTTACTATATAAAGTCATTAACTAGTGATCGGGGCACTAGTTAACATTTCTCTTAATAATTTAACTAAGCAACTACATCGACCTAAATTGAATTAGTCAGTTATTAATCGAATTAATCATATTTTTATGTAGGACTAACGGGGTGTTATGGGTGTATACAAAAAATTGGTGTCCATGATCATTTTTGTTTTTGTAGATTTTCAAAACTCAAATTTAAGTAATCATACAAAGACCAAAACTCGATAACTTATTTGACAACCGTAAACAAATATATTATTTATAACTATTGATTTGATTTGGGAAAAGATTAAAAAAAAAAACTAAATTGCATCTATACAATATATAAATATGTTGTTGGTCAAATAAATGATTGTTCAAATGACATTTCTCTTGTGTAAGATATCTCTTAAAAAATAATAAAGTAATTGTGTAGGATATTTTTTTTTTATTAAATATGTTAAATATTAACGATGTGTACTATCTTATCTAAACAGTCTTAAATAAATGGTACTAGTAGCAAGTTAACATGACTTGACTTCTAATGCAACCAAAATCGAAATCAATGAAAGTTTCCTTTTCAATGGTTGGTATAGTCACTGTATGTCTCACATCATCATCACTAAAACATTTTTCATTTGTATATTTGTTAATCCAATAATTAATCACTTTTGGTTTTGGATAACCTTCTTTTTACAAGAAACTTTTAGATAACTGGATAAGAACTAGATCCGGACGAGTGATGTTGCCTTTTAAGTTTTAATAAAGTTTTAACTTTAAAAAAAAAAAAATAAGATGTGGAACTTCTTTTTCTTTTTGCTGAGTCACAAACGACATTGGATGTTGTGGAGTGCATATTATAAGCATCTCGTATATCAAGGATTCAAATTTTTAGACTATGGTCCCCTATGTGATGAGTTAAGATCCACCATTTATAAAATTAAATAGAGATTGCAATTATGAAAGATAATCACAAAAAATAGGGGTATCCAATAGGGGTGAAGATCCTCTCCATTTCCTAAATAAATGTAGATTGTTAATTACTATAATTTTGAAATAAATATGTGATATAAATGCACATGTTTCAAGAATTGAAAACATTAAATGGTTGTGAGTTTCATCATTAATTATTTGTAAGATTTTTTGGAGTTAAGATCATCTCCATTTATTATTCTCTCCATTTTATCCAAACAAAAGAACAAAAGCCTCATGACATAACCATTTTAGCAGCAACCGAAAAAAATGTTAGCAAACTCCCACAAAATCACAACGGCAACACCTGCTAGCAGTCTTCAAAGTACAACGGGTGACTTACTCAATTGTTATAATTAACTACCTCACAACCAAAAAAAATCAAATCAAAAAGAAAAATTAAGTCACCATACCTGACGTGATTCTAGAAATAACGGCAATTCTCATGATATTTGGAATCAAACGAACGACAACGATTCTCACGAAAATTAAAAAATGCGGCAGTTTGGAACGACAAAATTGAACAATCAAAATAAAAAGAAAATTTTTTATGAATGTAACTGATAAATTTAAGAACATTTAGATGAAAAAAATTTGATGTGAAATTTTAATTGTTTTAAGCTAGTCTTGTAGTGTAAATTAATTAAGATTGAACACCTAAATATAATTAAGGCAAGATTACATTAGGGGTCCTTTATCTTATTTATTTGTAACACTTTGGTCCTTTATCTTTATTTTTTCCTGTTTAGGTCCTTTATCTCTCTTAAAAGCACATATACATCTTTTTTCTCATTTTTTATTAAAAAATACATAATTTTATTTTTAAAAATATATTTTTATTAAAAATGAAAAAAATTCAGAAATATGATGAAGATGTTCGTCATCTTCTTCCTTTGAATCTTCATCATCTTCTTTAAATAAAAAAAAATCTACTAAAATATATCTCCAAATATCGTGAATTAATGTTATATTCACCTCAAATTTTTCTTTTAAACACAAAAATCAAAACTTTAATTTCACAAATGTTGCAAGGCGGATGGTGGAGGCTTAGTCACTGGCGGAAGGGTTAGGCTTTACGAAAGTTAAGATTGTTCTGGAAACAACAAAATTGATGTGCAAAGCTACTCTCAATTTTGAGGTTATTTTTATGCCGGGTTTGAATATTGAGTTAGATAATAATAATAATAATAATAGTAATAATAATAATATACGGTGTGACAATTTATATAACTAAATCTTTTTTTTTTTTGATGAAACTAAATCTTTTTTTCTATAGGGTTTTGATTTTTGTGTTTAAAAGAAGATTTGAGGTGAACATAACATTAATTCATGATATTTTGAGATATATTTATGTAGAAACTTTTTTGATTCAATGAAGATGATGAAAATTCAAAGGAAGAAGATGAAGATGATGAACATCTTCATCATATTTCTGGATTTTTTTTCATTTTTAATAAAAATATATTTTAAAAAAAAAATTATGTATTTTTTTTAATAAAAAAATAAGAAAATGGATGTATATGTACTTTTATGAGAGATAAAAGACCTAAACGGAAAAAATAAAGATAAAGGACCAAAGTGTTACAAATAAATAAGATAAAGGACCTCCAATGTAATCTTATCTATAATTAAATAAATATTAAAAGTATTTAAAGTTACCTTATGATTAAAATTGATTTTTTTTTTTAGAAAAAATTGACTCATTTATTTAACATTTAACGTTGTCAATGTATATTACATTTTGATTAGTTGATATCATGAGGGGGTAAATACCCCCTAAACAAGAGAGGGTAATCTAGAAAAAATCGAAATTGTTCCTTTTGATAGATTCCATCACTATTGCCATTTTTACCGGATTGTTCCAGTGCACTTATCACTAACTTTCATAAAAAAATTCCATTTAAGATCCTTAATTAGTGTTTCGGAAGCACTAATTAACATTTCTCTATATTATTTGAAGAACTATTTTTTAAGATAATTTATACAACCAAAATCTATAAAGAATGTAGATATTTTAACATAAAAGTCTAAGCAATAGAGAAAGAATAAAAATATAATGTAAGTCAAAGAGAGAAAATTGTCTTAAAAACTGTCACAAAATAATTGTACATGAATCATTTCTCATTTTACCATGTGACAAATGTCTCTTCTTGAATTTAAGTGCCAACATATAGTAATGTCTTATTACTTGATCATATTTTTTATCTACAAAATTCAAATTATAACCTTTTTTAAGAGAAATAAGTTATTATTATTTTTTGAGAGGAAGAAATATAAATTCAGTTTTATTCAAAGAAAAGTGTTAAATACAATTTGTATAGTATTTGGTCTCTAAAGTTTTAGATGATAAATTATATTACACTGATGTAATATGTGAGTGATATTATATTGTTCAATAACTTTCTACTTGATACCAATATTACAAAACTCATGGGCTCAAAATCTATATTATGTAAATCATCTTTCTAAATTTTACCTAAAGATAAAATGATATTTCATTGAGTTGTATCAATAATATCGTTTTATGTTTTCATCAAAAATAAATAAAAATATTAACATCTGGTGTACTTTTAATAAAAGACATTGATCTTGATATACTTCAATGACATAACATAACAAATGACAAATATTATTGTTCTCCTATGCAGCTCTCCCATGCATCATTGCACGGGTGCATGATCTACTTGGACGGAAGAAAAAAAAAGAGATAAACACAAAATGAGAAGATACCAACATGGATCGGGTTGGTTTGGTTTTGGTCAAACTCGTTATCGACTAATAAAAATTCAATGATTCGATGAGATCATTGGATTGACCAGGGTGACCTATACTCACGGACACCCCTACTTACAAGATTAAAACCTCTAGAAAGTTTTTTTGTGCAGACCTCTTGTAGTTATATTCACCATCACTCGAGTCAAAAAGCTTCTTATTTATTTACAAGCAAATTTGGAAAATACATGTCATTTTCAGCACTACAACAACAAAACATACATGCTTCTCTGTTGGTTGCTTTGCTAGATTGCTACATGTTTTTCTGCTGCAGGAACTGTTTGACGGGGATTAAAGTCAACAAAGAATGTCCGGATTTCCATTGGAACAAGTTCGACAACCAGCTTTGTAGGATCAACTGGTCCTCCCCTCACCACCTTAGACTCTTTACTGGAGCCTCCTTCTACCTTCCAAACTAATCTCTTCTTTTCCATTTCAGCTCTTTCTTGATTAGCAGACAAACTCATCTCTGTCACTTTACTTATCTGAAAAAGTTAAGAGTCGTTAGTAGGAATCTATACATGTAGCAAAAAATAGTTTAGAATATGGTTAGTTATCACTCTTACCTTCTTATTAGGGAAAAGCTTTTTCAATTCTATATTTGCGGTTACCGAATAATCTTTGTCCTCTCCAACCTTTACATGTAGAAATACACAACATATATCAATGATAGGATATTTGATGTATCATGATCATATAATACTTCAATCACACTTAATTCATTTATAAAAACATTTTAATTTCCTTGATTTGAAAAAGAAAAGTGAGCCCTCCCTTCCAAAATCCAACTCGCAAACAAGGCCCAAGGGAAATTTTACTCTAAGAAAGAACCAAAGATTATTATCACTAAATCAACAAAATAATTACAACCTCATAAAGGTGAGCCAGTCTTAAGAGTACTTTTCCATTTCCAAATTCCTGCAAAAAGAATTCATAAAAACAACAAATACAAATCAGAGAAAAGATGAGGTAAAATGTTAGAGATGTCTCTGAAAGCATGATGTTCTGTTATATTGCAGCAAAGAGATAGTGACAGAATGTTGAGATATTCTGTTAGGAGCAGTAACAGAATTACGAAAATGTCACAGTTGAAAATGAGGGGGTAAAAGGGTGTGGAAGTTTTCGTGTGGAGTCTTTGCTGCTGTCTCTGGTTTTCTCTCTGAGTTTCTTTTCCTAGTTGCATTGTTTTCTATATTGTACATGGGTAATAAAAAAATCTCCTGAAGTCACTCCCTAGCATACCTGCAGAGTTAGAAGAGCGGTGTTGTTTGGTAAACTGTAGGAAGAGTCTATGCCAGAAAATGTTGGTTGTTTTGAATGCAACCAATTATCCTCATCCTGCAAAACAAGTGGTAAAAAGTTATGATGAAGCGATTAACTCCCATATTTTTTAATTTATCCCCGTTCTTTTTTACCTGTTCCGTGAAGGCCAACAGCAACGGTGAATATAATTCCTGGCCAAGTGTACGACGCCATTTAGCACCCTCACCTTTACGGTCAATTCGAAGGAATAGTTTTCCTTGAATCTGGAAATACCAGGTAAACAAGTACTAGTAAGAGGCGTGTTGGTGAGTGATTCTCTATAATATTCTTATTGTATGTTGCAACCACATCAGGATCGATGTGCAAGAAAATGTTGTTTGATCCATAAAACAAAAATGTATAATTGCACATAAGATAATCATCCATATCTCTGATAAGATAAAGTTAGTAAAAGGAAATCTTCATCGAGCATCTTCAAAACATCCTCATATAAGGAGGAAATAACCACAAATCATTATACGAGAAGTGGTAAATTTGTTTATTGTAAGATATACTTAACAGTTAAGCCTTCACATTTATCAGCAATGCAAACGGTTTCATTAAGTATCTCTCCAACACCTCTTACATCATCATGAAGCATCCTCCTAGAACAATATAAAACCAAATTATTAGAACCGGGAAATATTAATCATTATTCATTATTTACCTTCCTATATAGTGAAGTGCAAAAGCAACTAGAGGTTAATGTCAAAAGAGATGAATGAGAAATATAGCCAATAGTTGAGCCAACCTGTGGAGCATAAGCTCTATTTGACCATCTACCAAACTGGAACCCCCAACTGAGCGGTCCACCAAGACTGAGAGTTCTATATCGCTATCTTGCAAATATACTCCTAAATTAACCTGAAAGAATGATAGGAAGACAGACTTGTTTTTAAACACCCATTTGAAGAATAGGGAAAATGGATCAAATCACAGAAATGGTATATTTATTTGAAACGTATCAAAAGCTTTATTTATGGGACAAGAGAAACATTCTGAGCTCAGTGATCGGAACTCAGAAAAATATGAAAAGAATAAAATTTTCAATGAGAATTAAATTCATTTGCTCAGCAAAACCATAAACTCAAAATGTATAGTTTACAAAATCCTTAGATATATATATAAGACTGCATCGAGATTAACAAACAGGAAATTAGCAGTGTGGATTGTAAGTCATTATTTAAATGAAACATACTGGGTAGTAGTTTCCAGCTACGGGTTGGTTCACTTCTAGATCCCAATCAGTCCTGAAATCTCGAATCTGCAAAACAGCATTATTTTTCAATAGATATAGAAAATCCACCAAGAAAATAAGAGAACAAAGCTAGAGGTTAAGAAATCTCTCAAAATAAGACAAAATGGGACAGCAAATAAATTTAACACACCCTTTTAATGAAGTCACGTCCATTAGAATCTGTGTAGAATGTCTTGTTGGTCGTCATTGTAGTTGAAAATTGAGTAATAACTTCTTTGCCTAAACCGTCATCCACAGGTATAGGCCCAATCTATATATGTATAAACGGATTTAAGATGCAAACCCTCAACTTTCTGAGTCATATATAAAAAGTGAAACTATCAAGTGTTTTGCTAATCAGATATAGCAAGGAAGATAACCTACTGTGAACTCAACTTCAGCATGCTCCTTTTCCTTATATATTCTCACAATCTGTACAAGAAGAAAGCAAAATATAAGATTTCCATTCTTAAGCTCCATATGAAAAGATTATCACAAGAAAACAAACTCTAAATTTACTAAAATTTGAGGGGCCAGCGGATGCCACAGAAAAGGGGAGCGATGTTACTAAAAAACTATTTCACGGTTATGTGAACATTACCTGAGATACCCATGGATTGAGCTGTTGATGTACTTCATCCAATATCGGACCACGCAGGACAGTAAAAGATGCCTGAACATAAATAAATGCATAAACCAAACATATAATTAGCTATCAACTAAATTTATCATTAGCTGTTGAAGTTTTGAAAGGAAAAGCTTGTAACCTGCTGATCAGATTTAATGGGAAACGAGCCATTTGGACGGAAGACGTATGCCCCGGAAGCCTTAATAAAAAAAACACAGTTTGCAATCAAAAAATATATTTAAATTATATGGGCTTTCCCCACATGTAAATTACGATACTCTTAATGTTAGAATATATGGAGTTAGGTAGTTAGAGAATATTTTGTATAAATTGGAGAAAAAATAATAGAGAGGTATTTGATATTTAGTAAAAGGAGAGATCCTTTGTGAAGTGGAAAACCTTGAGGGAATTCTATTCTCGTCTCTTTTTAATTTTTCAGCAATAGACTACTATTCTTTTGATTCCTTCTATCTTTCTTCCAATTCAATTTGCTGTTGCTCTTCACATTTATAAAAGAAAATACCAAAAAGATTAAATAACAAGAAAGATACATCATCTGATTGAGACTGCCAAACATATAACATAGTGTACAATGCAAATGGCTAAAGACAAAAATATTATAAAAAAAAAATCTTCCTACAAATAACATAATCGGATTATGGCAAAAGATACATCGACATAAAAAATTTGGTGGGCATACCTGAGAATCCTTATTATCCCCAACGTGTCCAGAATAAAAACGGTATGATTGTTCAACTGATGCTGTAACCTTCATCCATAACCAAAACAAAATAATAAACTTTAGCATTACTAGCTTTATGCCTTAATGCAAATTGAAATTTGAAATTGTTACCATCACATATTCAGATAAACTTTTATCATGGAACATATTTTTAGAAAAACTAATATATTGATAATGAAAATTGAAAACTTACTAGATTTCTATTGTTAACATACTGAGTCAATTTTCCTTCATCTGCGGAATAAAGTAGCTTTAAATTGCCTTGTCCAACTTCTATGCTATTATTAGTACTTCCTTCTGATCTGAACTCCGTTGAGATAGTTGAAATATGACCTTTATAATTTGGAGAGTCATAAAAGTTTGAGTTAATAAGTTCAATCTTCCAGTCAAACATTACACATACAGAGAGAAGAAGAGAGAACAAGCCCAGTTATTGTTGTTTTATTAGTCCCTTATTCACATCTTGTACAGATTTATTACATTATTTTCCTTTATCACTACAGATTTATTGCTTTATTCAGCTCTAATATAGGAAACTAACAAAGAGTATTAGTCTTTGTTAGGCTACTCCTTTTACAGTAAATTAACCAGAAATAATATAGATTCATTACAAACGACCTATCAGCTGAAAATTAAAAGCAAAAGTAACATCACTAACCCGTATGTTTAGGACTTGATACTACATAGGTGCTGAGACCAATGGGAGGTACCGATACTGGAAATGCAAGCCAATACTTGAGGTCCCCAGCAGAGGCTGTTCCTTCATATGCTTTGACATATTTTTTTCTTATGTTCAAAGTAATATTAGATATAGGCAGAATCTGAGACTCAATTTCCTTCCCAGAAGAGTCCTGAACAAAAACCTCTGCAGTGGAAACCTGTGGCAAGTATGTTGTGAAGTCAGTCATGTAAAAGCATAGATCAATGTCTAAAGACTTCAAAACTTAATCAAATAAATTTGTCGGAATACCATATCTAGTGTGTGTGTGTGTGTGTGTTCTGTCTCCATTAGCGCGCTCATTGGAGGAAGGGTGCATACATTTATGAGATAAGAAGGAAGAACAAAGCATATAAATTACTCTGGATCCCGTTGGAATATATGAGATATCTCAAAACATCATTGATATTCTGTTAGATTATCTCCTAGGATTAGTTTCTGCATTACTTAGTTATTATTAAAATTTTATTTATGCCTAACTCGACCCGTCAATACTGGCTTATACGTCGAGGGATGCTTCCCACTTATAAACACATTTTCAGATCATATCTCACCCAATTTGGGACTCTCAATACACACCTGAAACACTCAAGTCTGGACATCGTAAGCATGACTTGATTGGCCCGATAGTGGGTGGCCCACTTAAACTGAACAGACTTTGATACCATCTTTTGCTTAAGGAGGAGTGTTGGAATTTATTTATTTAAAAAAATAAAATACCATTAAAAATACCTACAGGAATTCGAATTACTTCCTCCCTCTTCCAAGCAAGAGGATTGTAAACAACAATCACCTACAAAAAGCACCAAAATTGGGAGAAACCTTTTAATAAGATTTATATTTAATCATACTTTAGAGTGAAGCAACTTTTCAAGGGTTATATGATGTAATTATAATATAATAACATATTATTCCTACCATGCTTTTTCCATTAGCCAAGGTAGCTTCTGACGGAGGACAGTAGCTTATATTAAGGAGAGGGCACTGCAATGCAAACATATTCCCATAAAAGATTTAGGGTCATATCACAGTTTTCTCAAACTCAGGAATTAAGAACTCTAATAACTTGTAGCTAAGCAAGCCTTAGTTCGTAAAAACAAGCCATTAATGAATTCTATAATTTTCAGTGAATCTGTCATAAAGTGAATCTGTCACATGCGAACTTATTATAAAGTGAATCTGTCAAAAAGAAACAGAAAAGAGCACTCTGCAAAATTATTTTCGGTAGGTTCCAATAATTTTTATCTCACATTTGTTTATATAACTTATTATAGATAGAGAAACAAATAGGAAATCATATCGGATGAAAAAGGTTAATGCAGTAAAAACAAGTCGTTAATGGATTCTTGCATAAAAACAAACGAAAAAAAAACAAGAGAAATGAATTCTATGACTAGAGTGCACCTGCTGGAAGCCTGTTACTGGGTTTATCACATGCGAACTTGATTTTTGGTTTACCAATAAAGCAAGTGCAGATGCAACCAAGCTTTCTGCCTGTAAATTAAGAAATTGCGGACCACTTCAGTTTACAATTATGAAATCATAAATTAAAAATAAAATTATTAATATGCACCTCGTCATAGCCTATTGAAATCCGCTTTGCATAATCAGCAGCAACATGCTGTCTTTCTGTCCCACTAACAGCATCATGGTGCTGAGCAAGCGCTAAAGCATCAGCTAACGCGTCGGTATTTGGTCCTGATTCATTCCTCCCTTTAAAAAATTCCAATTGCCTTGCTGCCTAAATATCAAGAAGAAAGGAATAAATAATGCCCAGCCAAGGAAGAATGATATATGAGAGCTCAGAAACATTTAACAAGTTACCTCGTAAAGTAAACGAGTCAAACATTATACCTGATAGTAACCACTCATTGTTCTTACGTAACCCTTTAAAGCTGGCCTACTTGTAAAATAACCAGTCCAATATGCATTTGGATGATCAGCATACCTGACAAATTGTGTCTCAAAATTCAAATTTGAGCTCTCTAAATTATGTGTGGCGGCTTTGAAGTGAAGGGGAAGGGACGGGAACAGGAAGTGAGAGATGCGAGGGTTCATTTCCTCTTTGTAAAAATAATTAACTCCCCTGAAAGATTAAGCCGGTAGGTGAAGGCTTGTAAATAGCTTTATTATCTCTGACATCCTTCTTTAGATGTTTATGAGGAGGGAAATCTCCTCCTCTAGCTTGGGAGTTAAAGTTAAAGTAGGAGAGACAGCCATTATATTATATTATCCCTCTACTTAATTTAAAATAATAATTTTCCCTTTTCATTCCCTTCTTCCTCCTTACCTCTTACTTCAAACATAAATCTAAAGCTAAAGTATCCAAGAAAAACTCACGGGAAGAAATCATCAATTTTAAGAGGCCACTGCTCATTAGCTGCATATTTTGCATCAGTGTAGATAGATGGCGTTGAATACAATGCATTGACTCGACCATCCTGAGAGAATACCAGTATTACACGAAAAGCAAGTATGAATTTCAACTCAAAAGGTGATAAATCAGAATCCGTTAAAGATGATAAACAAGTTCTCCAGAAAAACCTTTTAGACAACAAACTGCAAACCAGCGCACCTGATTGACATAGTGAATAAACTTATCCATCTGCCTAAACCATGAATTAGCATATTGATAGCGGAAGTCTGTCCCCATTGCCCACATTATGTGATTCGTCCTGGTCACATTAGCCTAGAAACAAATAGACAATTTAGTCCACAACATCTAAAAAACATCATTATTCCATCTCAAACTACATAAAACTAAAATAAGTATTTGGAATAAAAACAATATTTAGTCTCGTAAAATTTCCCAAACATATATTTTTTGTCTTTTTCAATAAAAAAAACTCCCAATTAAAAGCCACTGCATTCCTAGTTTACTAATTAGAATATCAGAGTTACATTCTTGTTCTTCTGATGTGCAGTATAGCTGTCAATACAAAAAAGAGAGGAACAAACAAAAGAAAGAGGTTCAATAGTCAATCAGACCTCACCTGAGCCAAGGCAGCAGATACAAAGTCATTGACTCTTTCTTCAACATTATAGTCAAACAGTAGAACGTCATCCTTCAAGATAATTTTCCCGTGAAGTTTAGAAGAGGCGGAAATAAAGTACTAAATGTATTCTTCCAAAAACTTTTGAACAAATAAAAGAACTCTACCTGAATAGGTTGGGAAACATCATTTATCTCGAACGTGAATCCATCAGGAGGATCATAATGCCTGGGAAATATCCCGGTAAATATCTGAAATGAAGTTAAACACAGGAATGATTCATGCAAGACAGAACTGAAAATAATAAGAAGACAGAAGTCTTCTCTCTTAGTAGACACAATATCATTCGGCAACTTACTTGTGAAGAAGAACCAAGGGACCTGGAACCTTGCCAAACAACCTCTAGAGTTTTCTCCTTTAATCGTTTGGCTCTATCTTGGTAATCAATTCTAGCAAAAAAGAGTGAATCAAATCCTAGCTGCAGCGCAAACACAATCACATAGGACTTAGAAATTCATAACGACACGCCGCAACTTTAATGTGATTGTGCAAGTGATCCGATCTAGTGCATTCAAGCATGCTACATCAACAATTAGTAAGAAAGAAGAACAGTATCATACCTCAGCTCCAAGCAAGTAAGCCTGAACTGCAGAATGGCCAAACGGATCAATCTGCCAGCCAACTCTTGGAATCTTACCAAACTCATCTTTGATAAATTGATGTCCAAGAGTGGTCTGATCAATCAGGTCAATGTAATGCGGGGTGGCCTCGTCATGCATGCACATACCACCATTTCTTCAAAAAACCAAAAACAACAATAACATAATAATCAAATTCAAAAGTCACCAACTTGCATCTAATCTATGTAAAATCATTAATCAGGGAAATCCATTGGATTCCCTGCAACCAAAATAACACAAAATCACAAATCGGAAACACTAAATGACAATCAAACAGCTCACATTCAAAAATCTGATTTATCCAACTTAAAGTATGAACCGTCCGATCTTCATCTAAAGGTTTTGACTTACTAATTTTGGTGAATTTTAAAGTACATACATGAATTTGAAAAGCATTGATATAGAAGCTAATAGGCGGATTACATGAATTCGAGCTGACCCGAGTTAACAAGATCTTTGACTTTAAGTTTCTTAGCTTTACTTTGCTGCCTCCACCATCTCTGGAAAAATGCCTATAATAATAAAAACAGCAACCCAATTAAACTCAAACACTTCTAGTTCTTACCATTCAAAATCCCTCCAATAATTGTACAAAAAAATCAAAACTTTAGTAGTATATGATATGATTAATATTATGATTACCATTTCAACATAGATAAACTTGCGATTTTGATCCTCCAAGAGTGATGATATAACAGAATCAAGCACGTTCTGCACACATGCACCCTGCCCAACAACAGAAACAGCATAATTAAGCCACCTTAACAATTTGCAGCAAAAAAATAGTAAAAAACAGGAAGACAGAGAAACAAACTCTAATGGAGTTGTTGGATCCAACGTAGTACTGATCAACGGTCTTAAGCCAACCAACATCATCATGAGAGTGAGGAACCAAGTGCACGTTTATTTTGTCTGGGATAATCCTCTGTGTGATGTTGTATTCAATGTACTCTGAATTCACTACACAAAGTACAGCCACCAAAACGGTGAACAGCGCCACCGTATTGATCATCATCATCACTGTGGTTAGTGAGTTGGTTCTGTTCTGAGTTTTGGTTTTAATATTATTACTGAATTAGGAACCTTAATTTTGGAGCTTGGAGTGTAAGCGAAGAAGAAATAAGTGAAAGAGAGTAGACAAAAATTAAAAAATGTTTCTTTATCCTTTTAATTATGATGTGGAAAAATTGTCATTGAATTTGATGGATAATGTAGTTTTTATTAGTTTTAATTTTCTATCATTAGTTGATCTTATCTTCATCTATTTTTAATTGATAAGTTTAATTAGATAATAAGATAGTTCCTATTAATTCTGAAATTGTCTAGGTTTGGATTCTAAGATGCGAGGCGTATTTTTGCGTTTTGGATTCTAGAATTTGAAAGCAATGAGAAGTGGATAGCTTGAAAAGAATTCAACAATGTAGTGTTTATCTCGATCGGTCCCTTTGAACTATACTAATCAAATATTTAGCTTTTATTTATCTTAATAGTCTTTTATTGTTTTAAGAATCTTTATTTGAGTTCTTGATGTTTATTTGAGTTTTAGGAACCTTTTATGTTTTATATTGTTTGTTTGAATGATAAGTCGTATGAAGATACTCAAAGATATAGCGTTGGAAAGCATGTTGTCAATGTAAGGAGATTTGGCGCTTGAAATGAGTTTGGAGCTATATTGCATGTCTTGGTGACTAATTTTAAATGAGTTGGCTCCAATGATTGTACTACGAGGAAGAAGGAATATGTTGATTCTGAATAGATAAGGCTGACAACTCATAGGAGAAAGTATCAAAGGACGCAACCTATGGATGTAGAAAGTTACAGTGTTGCGACATATCAGACTTGGTCTAATGGATATGCATTAAAGTGGACCAAGAATGTCTTGTGATTGGAGAGGAAGATAAGGAGTCTTAAGCAGTACATCAAAGAGATAAGGTATATTCACATGCTTAATGGTTAAGGTAAAGACCATCACATGAAAAAGACTAAAATGGTCCTGATAGATAAGAAAGGACTTTTACTATAAAAGGACAACGAGCCTTCATTTGCAAAGGTATGCTAGTGGTGTGATGAATAGAATGGAGATTGGAGACAACATCCTCCGATCAACCCTAGCCACCATCTTAGAGATTTAAATCACTTTTCTTCATCTCATACCTTCATTCATTTCATCCTGAAAACATAGTAGTTAGATCTTAGAGTTTTAGAGTCATTAGAGTAAATTGTTAAGTGAGTATTGCAAAGAACTCACTTCCATCCTCAAAGGATTATAATTCTCTTCTGTAAACTCTACTTTCTTTTAATTATTTATGCAACTATGTTTTTATCTACTATCCTTCCCATTTCTATTTTTGTGTTTATGTTCATTATGAGTTAAACCACTTTTGTGGTTAAGGAATGGTTAGGTAATAATTATATTTGCAAGATAAGTTGGTTTCAACATTTAAGCTTCTTTTCAACAAACTATTTTAAAACTAATATTTGAGGGTAAAACTTAGCTATTTTTAAATTCATTGCCAAAGTCCCTGAGACTGAAATGAGATAGGAATGAAATTGTTTGTTTAATACGAGTTACGTCCCTAAGTACTGGAAGGAGATGGGAACAAGAAAAACTGTTTGAATTTAAAGATCTTTGAGGTGTCTAGAGATGCACAAAAATCTATCTAAGATTCTTGTCATAGGTCAAGACTCTGCCTCTCCTTGGATGGAGAGCTATTGATGTCCTAACGTAGTAATATTGCATATTAAGTAATGTGACTGAACCCCGGAAGGTGTGTCTTCACATGTTTAACATAGTGGCTGAGTTGAAAAACTCCTAAGGCCACCAGGTTTCCAGATAGTTGTGTGAAGCTACAACTCTCTACATTGTTCTAATGATGTACGAAGTTATAGCTTTCGTAACTCAAAGTTGTAGCTTTCTAAATCTTGAAAATATCTATCTTTACCAAGTTAATTCCTTAACTACAACTTTTCACTTGAATCTCTAAATCATTTTTATATGTTTTATTTACTTCTACATTTTACTTTATTATCTTAAAACCTTATCTTTGTTATTTGTCACTTTGGATCTTAAATAACTAAACATAGATTTGAAAATACTTAGAACTTATCCATTCTAATCCTTGTGGGATCAATACCCTACTCACTCTTTATTACTTGTTGCGACAATGTATACTTACACTTAGTATGCATTAAAAAGAAACAACTATTTTCTAAGCATTTGGAGCTCTCGTGAAAGAATTAATGTTCAATTCAAAATGGTTGTTGTTGAATTAGACAATGATGAGTATCCTCGTACCAAGTTTCTCATGATTTGTGAAATTTCATGTATTTCAATTACAACACTCTTAATTTAAAAAAAAAAAAAAAAAAAAAAAGAGACTTAAACAAATTTTCTCATATGCGAGAATGATTCTTGAAAATTTTAATTTGACACACTTTAAAAAAATCCTAGGATAAGAATTTCAAAGGACTTTAATATTAAACATTTAAATAGACACTTAACTTCAATAAGAGTTTACGTAAAGAAAACTTTAAAATTAAAACCATAAAGAAAAATCCTTGTTTTGATGATTTGTGTGGAAATTTCTGGCTCTATCGACTTCATCGGTGACGGCCCGCTAAAATCCGTTTCTTTGGATATTATGCTCGCATATTAGGAGATATCAATTTGTCACAACCAATATTCAACAAAGTTCTTGTTGAAAGAGAAGGACATGTTTTTTTTGTTGAGATTGTTTATGAGAAACAACCCTTGTTTTGCAATAATTATAGAATCATATGACACTCAATACAACAATGCAACAAAATTCTTCAGAAATTGATGGACTTGAATAATGAGAATAAGAAAAATCATGCCACTATATATCACATAAAGGGGGTTGTTAATGTGGAGAAAAATGTGCCTTAAAGTCTGAAAACTACGCTGATTATGACTCATGACCCACATTTGGATAACATAATTGATGTTACAAAGGGAAAAGCACAGTTAGCTGAACAATTAGGTTCAGTGATAGGCTCTGATAAGCATTATAAGGAGGTTTCAACCTTGGCTCTGATCAAACATGGTGGACTTATATGCTTGTTTTATCTTCTTAGAAGCACCTATGGTGGATTTTAAGTAGCTTCTCTACAGGTACTTTAGCTGATTAGGCAACTTTGAACCTGGTTGAATTGGTTTTAGTTGCTTGACTGATTGTCATTTGTCACGGTTTGTTTTGGTTTGTATTTCTTAGTTGTTCTACTATTTGTATTAGTCAAGAGATTCTTGATCTTTTGATTAATTTTTAGGCGGCTTCTGTACGTGGGGTTTTGGCATAGTCTCCTCAACTGTGTATAAGTTCCAGATCCTCGTCTTTCTTTTATTGCTTTCTTGTGCCTTTATTAACAAAAAGAAAGTATTTGTTTTTTTGGGTACAAAGTATTAGATATACATGTTCTTAAGAATATAAATGATTTACTTTCAATTTTAGTCTATCATATATGCTATTTTTATTGATTTGCTTCATATTTTATTATATATCTTTTAATTCCAATTCTACTTAGTCATTACAATATATTTAAAATATTTTCTAGACATTCATTGTATTTTTCATGCATCCAATCACGTATTAATTGTACTTTTGACGAATTCAATAATGAAATAATAAAATAAATGAATAAATAACTCTAAAATTTATAAACATTGACCAACTGTTTAATATTTTTTAGATGTAATACTTTCAGAATTAAAGTTTTACTTTTCAACGCAAATACAAATTTTATCCTTCTTTTAAAAGAAGCGGTAAAATAATTTAATGATAGTGTATATTAATTTTTTATTTTTTGGAAAGAAGTGTATATTATTAAATAGTAAATATTAATTTATTCCAACCTAAGTAACGTTTGTGACTAATTTGAAATCTTTAAAACGTAAAGAACTAACTTGAAACATTAAAGACACAAGGACCAACTTGATACCTAAGGGATCAAACTAAGTCATCTATAAAATTCAGTAAAGCTACACTTTTCATTCATCATATTTCGAGTTCAATGGAACACACATGAAACCCAACCGATTTTATTCATTTCATTGTTGTGTTTCCATTGTCTCTTTACCGATGGACAATTCTGAAAATCAAAATCAATTACCTGAAGAAAAGAAAACCAAATCTGATAATCTTTCGGAGGATATCGTTCAAAACATTTTCACTTTCTTACCGATAAAAAATGCAATTGTAATTTCATCAACTGTGTCCACTAGACACAAAAGATCATGGCGTCATAATCGTAAATTCTTGTTTGGTAGAGACTTGTATTTACAATACAGACTTCTGGGTATAGCTTCGATCATTGATCATTTATTCCATTGTCACGAAGGTAAGAAAATTAAAACGTTTCAGTTACATATTGATCCCACGGGGATCAAAGCTTTGATTAAGAGATGGTTGCAAATATGCACTCAAAAGGATCTAGAAGATCTTGAGTTGCATCTTTACCGATCTGGTTTTGTAGTTGAATTTAGTGTTTTTAACACACCGCATAAGTTAAAAACACTAAAATTGGTTAATTGCGTGATCCAATTACCTGAGGTTTTGAGTGGCTTGCACTTTCTGCAAACACTGAGTCTGTGTAACATCCACATTGACGTGTTGATTGGGCATTGTAAAATGCTTAATAGTATTGATTTGATTTGTTGCTTTACAATTAAGAAGTTGAACTTAATTGCTAGAGGAAATAAACATTTCGAAAAATTGAGAATCATTGGATGTCGGGATTTGGAAAATATTGAAATTAACTCACCAACTCTTCGTTCAATTTTTTATCATGGAAAGTTTTCAACGATTCGAATTGTTCAAGGAATGCAATTGTACGAGGCTTTCTTTCAATTCTCACCTTCCAAAAACTATATGTGGAGTGCTCAGCTAGAAGCTTTAGTCAAAGAGCTCTATCACGTCTCCATTCTCACCACTACACCTTTGCTTATTGAGGTATATACATTTATTCTACTTTGATCTATATTTTCTTCTTTGTTATTTTATTTATTATGTCGTACGTATAAATTATCAAGCCTTATAATTTCAGGGTATGTCTACAAGGATCCGTGATGGAGTATTTCGGGATGCCCAATATTGTTTTGTGAATCTGAGGGAGCTTCAACTGTTTATGTATGGCGGAACATTTTGCAATCCATATGATATAACCATGTTTCTAAAAAATTGTTCATCATTGGTGAAGTTGTTCATTGATGTAAGTACTACTCATTCATTTTCAATTAATTATTTAACAATAACTATTAATAATCGGTGATTGATATGAATCTAAAATCTACAAGTATAATTGTCTTTTGTCGTTGAAGAAATCCTTTGACGTACGAGCCTCTACTGGTTAATCGAGTAATTATAACTCGGTAAAACTGGTTGCAGTCTCAAATACGCACATATACACACATATTTTGAATATTGAAGTGAAAAACTAAAAGTAAATTTAAATTTGAATACGAGACACACACACACACAACCTTGAAGTAAAACCCTTATTTAGGAATATAGTTGAAAATAAAAATGATAATTTTGAATAAAAAGTAGAATATATAATATGGGCACAAACTTTGATCTCTCGAGCAATTTATGATTTTTTTCCCTTGAGCCTGACTTTAAACTACATGTGCAGCTAAATGATTACCAATTTGACCTTGGAACAGATTGGCAAATGCATCAAAAACCTCACCTTGATAATTGCAATCACAAATTTACTCAACTCAAAGTTGTAGTGCTGAGAAGTTTTAAGTATCTGCCTTCTGAGCTTGAATTAGTAAAGATAGTTTTGCAAAAAGGGGTAATTTTGAAGAGGTTGGTGCTAATTCCACCAAAGATTATTGGTCTTTGCAAGTTCAAAAGAGAAGATGCGTCAAAATATGAAAATCATTTTTGTTCTTGGATGACATCGAAAATGGCCATGGTAATATTACTTGAAAATTATGTTGAGAAGTGTTCTGATAATCCAACCCATCCAAAATGTTGGATCTATACAAATGCATATTGAGTTAAGGATTGAGTTTAAGGAAGTGTTTGTTTAGTAGTAGTACGTGTTTCTTCGATGGTGTTGCAATGTTATAACGACATTGTGCCAGCTTTGCACTATGTGGCATTTTTTATTTGTTGGTGTCTTTAGTATACCAAATATTAGAGTACAACAATTTTTACTCGAAAGTGATATAAATATAATACGCTTGAACTCATTGGTTAGTAAGTAGTAATTGATTATTTAAATTGTAATATTAGATGCAGATAAAAAAATCATAGTATTATGTCAAGTAGACGAAGTGTCAATGCTATTATTACAATTTAGGTCAACGGTAAGCAGATTGAAGGGGTCCAAAGTGTAGGAGAAACTGTGTTTGACCATTTTGCTTCTTATTTTAAGGAATATATTATGGGTCGACCTAGGGTGGAGGATTTGAATTTTAAAACTCTAACCCAAGGTGAGTAAGGGGAGATGGTCAAACCTTTTACCATGGAGGAGGTGAAATAAGCAGTTTCAGATTGCGAGAGTTTTAAAAATCCAAGTCCCATAACCGCAGTCAGTTTCAGACTACGATGGTATCAATTTTGGGTTTATTAAAGAGTTTTGGAGCGACATCAGAGATGATTTCATGCTATTTATTTCTGATTTTCACTGCAACGCGAAGCTAACGAAATGCATAGATTTGACTTTTATAACCCTCAACGTTTGAATGATTTTAGACATATTTCTCTTGTGGGATGTATGTACAAAGCGTTGGCAAATGTTCTTGCAAATAGGTTAAAGAAAGTCATTGGAAGTGTGATATCAAATTGCTTTGTTGTACGTGGGTTACACCATGCATCTTTTATTGACTAATACCTCAAATTCGTCCTTGAATTTTAAAAAATCGGTCAAATTCGTCCCTGAATTTTACGAAATAGCTATTTAGTCCCTGAATTTACAAAATGTCAATCAAATCAGTCCCTCCGTTAAGTTGGTCTGTTAACGAAGGTGATGTGTAACGTTAACCTCTTACAAGGCTTAACACGTCAGATGCCACGCAAACAGAGACCAAATTGATTGATTGACAGAAAATTGTCAAGAACCAAATTGATGGATTTTCAGAAAATTGACAACGGCTCTTTCTCCTCTTTCTCATTAACGGCTCTTTCTCCTCTTCCTCATTAACGGGTCATTCTTCCCCAAATATATAAATTTGAAACCCTAATGTTATAATTTGTCACCTAGAGTTCAAAATCCCCAAAAATTCTTCCATGAATTGATGTCAATGTTCTTCCCCAATTCAAAAAACTTAAAATCCTGATTTTTTTGATTCAATTCGAAATCCAAAAATCAGTGGTTATTGTTGAATATTTGATATTCAGAAATGATGGGTGGTGGGCGTATGAGCAAAAACAACTACTCCCACAACTTCATGAGTACAAGGACAGCAAGAAGACCTAAGAAGAACAGGAGAAATGATGGCAATGAGGAACCTATTAGTGGAAGACGAGGACTGATAATGTTGAATGTTGCTAGTTGTTGAGAATGTTGCTACTGGACCTGCAACTGTTGTTGAGAATGTTGCTACTGAGGTGCAACAAGAGAATGTTGCTATTGAGAATGTTGCTACTGATAATGGACCTGTAATTGATGCAGTTTCTAGGCAGGTATGACTTTATCCAAAATATGGATCGATTTGAGACTTACTGGCATAATTTGAGGACTAATTTGATGGATTTTGTTATAATTTAAGGACTGATATGATTGATTTTATT
>Ga0228711_1000413_pt1 | contig 50855 bp, 22 predicted proteins | sample MedpolnodulmetaG_2_FD_177996 | JGI IMG/M metagenome (GOLD analysis project Ga0228711, IMG submission 177996) | Root nodule microbial communities from Medicago polymorpha collected in Santa Monica, California, United States - brown nodules | ecosystem: Host-associated > Plants > Roots > Nodule... | reverse complement strand
TTTTAAGTTATTTTATCCAAACATATGATATGCTTCATTAATGAAAGATGAAGTTCGAATCTTTATAATTGTCACACCATGCTAAGTTTGTCATCAAGGAATATCATCTATGCTTTCTACATTAGATGAATATTATGTAATATGTTCATGAATAACTCAATTTAATCATTTCCTTATATGATTTTGTGGTGATGATGTAAGCTTGGTAGTTGAGATGAAACAATTAGAATTAAAAGATCATTTATATTCTGCACATTTCAGACTTCGAATTCTGATTTTAATTTGCTTTACATGTTAAAACTGTGGCTTTGGCATTACAATTAAACAAGACACCATTGCATTTTTAAGTTACAATCTTATTTCCTCTGCTAGTTTTATTTTATCACGTCATTTATCTGTTTTTTTATTGGATTATTTATGGTTTGCAATTAGATTTTAAAGCTAATTATCACTTGATCATATCTAACCATATATATTCTTAATATAAATTATGTAACATTCACAATGGTATGGTTTAGTTTTGAAGGAAATATTTGTCTGGCATCAAATGTTGACTTTATGCTCTTGATGATTCAATTTTACAAAGGTTTACCATATGTCACTCAACATGACAAAACAAAACATTGGGTTTGACATCTTAGGAATGGGTAATCCGGGAAAATATCAACTTATAGTAGTTAAGATGAGAAACAGAGAGAGTAATATATGAGAGAATAGAGAAAAAATCATGAGTCATTCAATCTCAAACTGGAAAACTTTTTCCATCTACACCCCCATCTTTTTCCATCTACAGCCCCATCTAAATTTGTCTAATTTTGTTAGAGCTTCTTTTGCTAAGGTGGTTTAACCATATTATTTACCCTCTCTCTTTTAGTGCAGGACTTGTGTGAAATCAAAGTTCCCCAAATGAACTGCACAATATTGGCCAAAGAAATGCATTGTTCACAAAGACTCAAACAAACAAACAAACAAAATAAGTATTTAACCAAAAAACATTCAACTATAGCAAAATATTTTAACACCTCAAAAAATGTGTATTCCAAAAATATTCCAGAGTGTTAATACTCCAAATTTTAAAATAAGCCAAATTAGGAATGAATTGAACACTACACTTGCTGCTTGTTTTATATCAATTAAACTACCAAATTAGTTCATGTCTTTGGAAGTCACTTTTAAATTAGTCAATGACTCTATTAATATTTCAAAATAGTCTTTATCTTCGTCAAATTAATGGTTTACTCGTATTATATCTAATGTCTACCAACTTGTTTTCTAGGTTACTCGTTTTATATCTAATGTCAACCAGTTTTCAATGTTCGTTGAACTCACACACATAAGAATATCCTCTCAGATTCATAACATTGAATTTTTATATGTACCATGGTAGTTTATAAAGATCACTTCGAAATTAGTCGTTAGTTTTCACCTCATTTTTTTCCCTGAAAAGTTTCACTTTTTTTTATTAGTTTCCTCTATCGAAAGTAATCTTATTCGGGACGTTACGTAACAAAAATTTGAACAATATGATTCGATAAGTTGTGGAAATTTAGTCCATTCAACCCTGTTGATATTTTTTTTCTTCTTCCTTTTATCTCCATTGAAAACACTCGGAAAAAAAAAAAAAAACACAATTTTGTTTACCCTTCCTTCAAATTCTTCCCATACTTTCCCTTTTCATTTTTCAAATAATACATTAGAGTGTGTTTGGATGAATTAATTAAAAATTTTAGAGAAATTAAAATTTTAAACAATTTAAATGTTTTCATTGAATACTCTTTATTTCAAATTCATTTGTTTGGATAAAGTGATAAAATTCTTTATATATCAAACTTTGTTGGACTATTTTTATAAATTTTAAAATTTATGTGCTAAAAGGATAAATATATGTTCACCAAACAATAACTCAAACACTATCAGTGTTTTATGAAGTACGAACACAAACACAGACACCGAATATGACATAGACACCAACACTAAGATTTTAAAAAATGACATAATTTAATGTAATTATATGGTTCGTGTCAGTGTGTCCGACATCGAGATATTTGACGTCCTTTTTAAAATAAATCGTAATAATATGATTTCTAGTTGGAATGTTGGGAACATATTTATGTTGTTGTGCGGGAAGAATGGAGACCGAAAGAAGAAAAAAGTTAAAGTAGTAACATCCTTAGATTTTGTCGTTTTCTGTGCCAACCTGTCTCATTCCAAATTTCGATTCAAACAACGTTAGCTAGTTGTTTTTGTCGTTTTATGCATCCAACTGTCACTGTTCCATTCTTACTCTTCACACTCTTGAGTACCCGGCTTTCTACTCATTCTCTTCTCAAGCACCACACAAAGGTGGAAGAAAGTTAGGGTTTTTCACCAAGTTGCAGGTAACAACATCACTTTTCATCATTGTTGGTTTCCCCAAAACTGAATGTGAAACAGAACAATCAAGTTGGGTTTTCACTCTTTCGAGGAGAGGAACCCTAACCTTTGTCACTTCGTGTTGCTTTACATTCTCAGGTATTTCTTCTTCTTCTTCTTCTTTTTTACCAAATCAAAATATTAGTTGATTAAAAACTTGTTCTTTATGATGATGGAAACCTAAGAATACATGGGTTGTTGTTTGTTTGTTTATTTCACAATTTGGGAATGTGTAAAATCTAGACTGGAGCTTGTGTTTGTCAAATGGGTTGTAAGTAAGACAAAAAATTTGGGAATGAATCAAAGGAAGAGTGTTTGTGTTTATCATTCCATGATTGTATGGAATTTGCATTTACGAGTATGTTTATGGCTTTGTTTTTCTGCCATTGGTTTACATTACATCTGTGCATCTAAGTTTAGCGTGAAGGTTTCATTTTTCCTTCTTTAGATCAACTATTTTATATCATTTGAATGTGTTGTTGTTAACTTCTTTTATTTCATTTCATTTTTTTTACATGAACTTGAACAATCTAGTAGGGTATATTTATGCATTTCGGCTCCGTTTGGATTGACTTATTTTTGAGCTTATACCAAACAGTTTATTCATATGGTTGTCAAGGTAGTTTATGAAAAAACAACTTATGGAGATACAATTTTTATTAGTGAGAATTCATGAATTAACATAAAAACTTATTAACTTTTGCAAAAGCTATTTTTCATAAGCTCAAAAATAAGTCAATCCAAATGGGTCCTTTATTTATTACATTTCCATGTTATTTTGAAAAGCCTTTTGTTACTAGATTGATTTTGGAGTGAATAATTTGTGTGGTTTTAGTTTGTTAATGATTGAATTATGAAATGGGAGTAATAATTGCAGTCACAAGCTTCACATGCTGGTGTGATTATGCTGCTGGTGATTAATTTGTTGGAGAATGCATATGTTTAAAGTGATTTGAACTGTATTTGTTTAGACTGATTTTCAATGAATGATGTTATCTGAACATCTAAAATTTAACACGGTATAAAAATAAATTTATAACGATGGATGTGACTTGGAGACCAAGTAAAAACTAATTAAAAAACAAAATTGTATCTATACCATATACATATACGGTGTTGGACACCAAAATTTGCTTGCCTATATATCCTCTAGGTTATTGTTCATGTTTGTTTTTCTATGCTCTATTTTTCGTTGATGAAAATTGCTTTCCTTTTTCTGCAGATTCATTTCCATTTGCAGATTCACTTCCATTCTAGATTGCAGGTAACAGTATTTTTCTTTCTTTTTAATCCTTTTTCCAGATTCAATTACTATGGGTTGAGAGTCATTAGTTATTGTTTATGTATAGGGTACACAACCATTTTAGTCCCCGATTATGTTCGGTGTTGTAATGTATCAAAATTGCAAATACATCCCGAGTCTTGAATGTAATATATATACTAAATTGAACAACAAATTACACATTCGATGACTAAATAAACTGAGGACCAAAGTGATTAATAAAAGAGACACCTGTGAATGTGTTTGCAATTTATATGCATTCAATGACCAATGTGACAGGGAGCTACACTTTGAGGGATCAAAATGGTGGTTTTCCTTTATGTATTTCACTTTGACTGAAGACAGTTTTGGTTTACTCAATTTGTTTATAAGTTTTTGTTACCTTAATATCAAATTTATACAGAATAACTATGAGCTTCTGTTATTTGGAATCTATGTATTATAAATTAAACTCTTTTGAATGTTGTTTGCTTAAGTCTTCATCAAAATACATAATAAGATCCTAATGGATATGGATATTAGATAGAAATCTTGCCATTAACTTGTTTAGTGATGACATGTGGTGAATGTAAGAGGTATGAACTTCCTAAGTAACTTATTTAAAAACTAATATTTTTCATATGCATTTACAAACTAAACTTTTTTCCTTGGTAACTTTTCTACAAAATAAACTTGTTTTAGGGAGTCAACATGTGTATAATTGTGATTGCGTATGAGATATTGCTTGCCAACATGTGTATGTGTGTTGTCATTGTTGTCGGGAGTTCTATACAATGATAGTATACTGTTATGTACGCTTGAATTGTATATCAGAATCCATTCTTGGATTTGATGTAGGCTGACATACTTTATATGTTTAATTATATGAAATGAGATTTACTTCTGGTTACTCTTCATACAATACAACAATGGGAAAGCTCAGATATTTTACTCTTGCCGCTGCTTCATTTGCTTCAGCTGCAATTTCTCCACACATTGTATTCCGCCTACGAAATGCTGAGACTATTCCATACATTAATCGAACTCGTTTCATTGACCCAACAAAAGCTTCCACCGAGAGAATTTCTGGTCAGAGAGAGTTTGAAAAGTGGAAACAACAGTTTCAAGGACTGACGTTACCTTCAACACATTCACATAGTGTTAGGGTTACAAGGATCGCCAAAAATATTGTTGGCGCTATGCATTCAGAGATCAACAAATTGAGGTCTATTTCTGAGGATATTTCTCAGTATGGCTTTTTGCATCGTGTTTGGTTGCGTATGACACGAAAGCTACCACCTTCTTTGTCTCATTTGGATGGATTGAATTGGGAGGTTTTGATCGTGACTGGTGTCCCTGTTCGTTATTTTCCTGCTTTAGTTTGTCCGGGAGGGAAGATTATTGCATCCACTGCTTTCATTGAGCTTCTTCCAAGTGATGTAGAGTTAGCAACTATGCTTGCACATGAGGTAATTTATCATCTTCCTTTGTATAACTCCTTGTTGCAGTTGCGGTTGCATTGTGAATCTTGAGTTTTTTTTTTTGTTGTTGAAAAAATAACGTTGGTTTTCTCGTTAATTAGATTGCGCATATTATGGCAAGGCATGGCTGTGAAAGGCATACAAAGGCCGAGTTGATTTCTATGATACACCGTGTACTTAATCGATTTGTCACCATTGATTTTTACCAAACAGTGAGGAATTGGATTGATCATCGGTAAGATTAATTCATTATCTCTCTTTTCTAATCCATTGATTTACCGTTTTGTTCTTTAATTGTTCATTAATGTCATGTGTTCTTACGTTTGTTAATTTGTGCTACTTGTTCTTCCTTTTAGCATCATTAGTATGGAAGTAGAATACTGTGTTTCATCTTCTCTAAACCAACGGTCCTTTTTGCTTGTTCTCAATCCAATTTATTCATAATTTGCAGGTTTGAATTTGAAGCAGATTACATTGGACTTCTACTAATGGCAGCAGCTGGCTATGATCCCCGGCAAGCTCCTAAATACTATGAGAAGATGGCAAAGTTAGATGTTCCTGAGAAATATCCTGTGCTTGCAAGGTTTTTAGTTAGCCATCCATCAGGTAGAGAAAGAGCCAAAGCGGTGGCTCGACCAGAGATAATGAAGGAAGCTCTTCTTTTAATCAACTAATATTTTGATTTGGTAAAATAGAAGAACCTAGCAAAAAAGAAGAAGAAGAAGAAGAAATACCTGAGAATGTAAAGCAACACGAAGTGACAAAGGTTAGGGTTCCTCTCCTCGAAAGAGTGAAAACCCAACTTGATTGTTCTGTTTCACATTCAGTTTTGGGGAAACCAACAATGATGAAAAGTGATGTTGTGTTTCATTATATAAATTTTGTCATCCACCTCTTTAGTTGAATTTATTGTCGTGTGCCAAATTAGCCGGAATCCTTGAACCACTTTCTTATCCCCCCCCAATGAATGAATAAATTCGGAGGAATTAAGAAAGCGCAATCCAACCACACCATCAATTTCAACCAAACCAACCTAGCCACATCACAATATAAAAATAGACGTCGAGATGATTCTTCCTCCCTGTTACACAAAACACACAAAATGGAGACTTCCGGAGCTAAAACATTCCTCAACACTAGATTATCCTTAGTTGGGATGCGGTTTAGAAGTGTCTTCCGGAGCTAAAAAAAGTCTAGGATATTTTAGTCTAAAACACCTATCCCCTCGCCATTTATCATTTCAAAAACCAGTGGTCATACCATTCCCTACTCTCTTCACCACCTCCGAGTTAAACCAACTAATAGCACCAAAATCATCTATCTTCACTAAATCCTTCCACCACAAAGACGCGTGCCTATGCCAACCCCCTTCCAAAATCACCTCCCTACACGGGCCATATTTCTCCTCTAGCACATCTTTCCACAACGCCTTTAAGTTATTTTATCCAAGCATATGACACACTTCATGAATATTTCTAGAATTATTTTCAAACGTGAAATTTGCAAGACATTTGGATGAAGTCAAGCTGATCCACATTTATAATTGTCATACCATGCTAGTATTCCATCATGGGAGAAATTTTTGAATTTATTCCAATCTGAGGATGATTAATTTTGATGAAATCCCACATCTTGTATTAGTGCCTAGCTGAGGCCACCAAACTTGTATGGTTGTGTAGCTTTTCAACACTTTTATGGTATTGAATTTTCATGAAATCTGTTACCATGACCTTTGTGAAGATTTTGACACTCTTCCTACGTCCTAATGTTTTTATTTATTTACTTCAGTTCAGATTGAAACATGTATTAACTATTAAGCTAACCTATATTGTCTCGTTTTCATTATTTATCGACTACTCATTCTTTTGTTGTTTGTGTGTGTGCGTGCGTTTACAAGAATGAAAATGATAAGTAATTGGAGTTTCATGTACCTGAAGTTTTAGTATGCTCTTCGTCAATATATTGTCTTTCAAAACAAGTATTCCAACTTGAAGCACTTTGCCTAAACCACAATTTTATACAATGAAGTTTATTCAAAGATAGAAGTTTATTCTTTTTTGGTTACAAAGATAGAAGTTTATTCAAAGAGTACTGTTTTTACCGCGACTAAATTATTCACGAAGCTTAACATTGTATAGTTTTAAAGCTTTTCCCTTGTACCAGCAACACAGTCGGCTATCTAATAGCTTTTCTCCACCTACTCTGTGTTGGTTGGCCAAACATAATGCATATATGCTTAGAATCCATTATTATCGTTTTCAAGTATTTTAAAAGGCAAATTCTATGGTACACCCGGTACACCACATCATCAAATTAATATTGAAACGAGTTGTTTTTTTTAAGAAAAATAATTGTTTTCTATGGTTAACAATTACAATAATTAAATCTTATTTACCAAAAGTGTTTTGAATTTTTGTTACATATAACAAAGAATATTGATTATTTTTTATGAGAAAATGTTAAAATTTTAATATGATTTTTATAAATAATGAAATGATGTTTTTTCTTGTAAAATGATGTTTTATAAAATATAAATATTAATAAATAACTCTATTTCATAAAATGCTCGTTAAATTATAAATTTTTGAAGCGGGAGTACCGTTACGTTTTGGTCCCTAAATTATTAACGTTGACGGCAAAATTTTATTTGGCTAACAGAGTATAAATTAAGAGACCAGAATATAACATTAATAACATGCGAGACCAAAACATAAAGTACATGTGTTGAATGTCATAAAAAAGTATTTAACTAAGGTAGCATTCAACATGGCAAAATAGTCTGATATTGACATCCACGCAAGTAATCCGGAATAACCCAGATATTATGAAATAATGATACTCTTGATTATAAGCCATCATATCGAAATATGTATGTGTTGAACGCTACACTCGTTGCTTCTTTTATATCAAATGTTTACCAAGTTGTTTTCTAGGTTCTTCAATGTGGGACTCGTTCCCAGCAGCTTTCGTAGAGTATTCTGCACATATTTTTTGACTTAAGCTTTTTTTGAGGGGGACTTAAGCTTCTTAGTGGCAATGACTAAGATAATTATGTATTGTGATTAAGTTATTTTATCCAAGCATATGACATATAGATCTATACCTTATTAATGTTTCTGGAATTATTTCCAAACTGAAATTTGTATGATATGAAAGATGAAGACCACATACTTCAAATCTTTATAATATCAATTGTAAGGGGCATTTGAGTCAACCTCATCCTCATTTATAATTGTTTGTCACACCGTATTAAGTCTGCCAGCAAGGAAGATCAATTAAATCTTATGTAATATGTTCTTGAATTTCAGTATTCTTGTGAGAGTCATTCCTCAATTTCAGCTGACCTTACAAAAACTGAAGCAACTGTTGGTTGATTTGAAAGGAACAGAACAGTCACTGACCAGCAGCAGAATGGTGTCATTATGCAATGGAAAAGGCCACAGTTAAGGACCTTAAATGTAATATGGATGCACTGTTTGAAGACGAAAACAACTTCGGTTGCAGCATGTGGATCAGGGAGTTATGGTTCAAACACAGAATGTGTTAGAGCATTTTTGGCTAAGTTGGTTTAACATATTACCTTCTCTATTTTAGTGTAATATGATTTATTTTTTGACAAAAAACCTAAATGATTTATTTTTAATATATTCTTTATTAATAATACTAGAGTCGTATTAATATGAAATAATATCTCTATACCCATACTGATTAAACGTGGTCCTTGATCAGGATGGAACAACAAATATAATAAATACACATTAAAAACAATAAACTAATTAAGCAGTTGCATAAAACTACTCAAAAGAAATTTTTCAATTTGAAAACGATAAAAATTTTCTGATTTAAGAATCTCATCTAAGCTACATTATACAACTGCAACTTTACAGGAATTCAGTTAAATCCCATCTGTGGACTTGCAAGTTAAGAAGTCCTTTCATTTTATAACCTTACCAGCTTACTTTGCTTGTTGCATCAGTCGACGTGGGACTTCAACAAGGAACATAGGCACATAATAACTTCATTTTATAACATTACTTGTATATCCACTAATATAGCAAATGTATGTGTGTATTAATAACAAGGGTCATGTTAACTTGTGCCCATGTTAACATTTTCCTAATAATAATCAAGCGATATTTGCATGGTGGAGAACACTTGAGACTTAGGAGTGTGTTCCATTTTAAGTCTTAGGTTCCAATCATGCTAAGTCTGCCATTACCATTAAGGAAGCATCTTTGAATTGATTTCATTTAGAGAAATCCGAGGATAACATCTGTCAACAGAACTTGAGAAACTGTCATCACTTTCTTTTGTATATGAGTCACAGATCCAATTTAATAATTGTCTTATATATAAAATTAATGTTAATCAAATATTAATCTTCAATTCACTTTGCTAGACACACAACAAATAGATGTGGGTAGCTGTAACTTGTATAAATCATTAAGAAAAAGTGAATAAATAGTTGATTCAAACTCGCATTGAAATTCATTTGTAATCTGTAAAGAGAAAGTGAACTGATAAGCAATAAAGATTTGATTAGAGTGATGAAAGTTGAGAGTGCCTTGCTCCAAAACTAAAGCAAGGTCATAGTTACATAATTTCCATTAGGAATATGGTTAAATATGAAGAAGTGATCATTGGCTATAAAATCTAATAGTAAACAATAAATAATCCAACAAAAAACAGATAGAAGACATGATAAAATAAGATTGTAACTTAAAAATGCAAAGCTGTCTTGGAGATGAATATTATAGCATACTACAATTATTGCATTTTCAAATGAAACCAAATCTAAAGTTAAAAAGGATTAATCAAGTAGTTCTTTGATTTGTGAGAAAATGTTTCATAAGAAATTGAAGTGTGTAATAAAGAGAGATTGTTCGGTTCTAATGCCACAGTTTTAACATGTCAAGCATAATAAAAATCAGGATATGAAGTTCTGAAATGTGCAGAATACTAATAAGAGTTGAGTCGTCGATTGGATAAAAAGATAAATTTCTTCAATTATGTTCAAGGCCTAGTTCATTAACGAATCAGATCACATCAAGCCACTAGCACACACACGGACCACATTATGGGCTTCCCCTAAATCCATCAAATCCAAGCCAAATAGGCAAATTTGGACCGTTCATTACGGATACGAGACTCATTTCTTCCGGTATGTCTACGAGTGTCCCCTTTAGACAGCTATCTGCAGTATGGTTAGAGGGACTGTGTGAAAGCTAGGATTTTTTGGCTCAGGTTTCAACAATTTTATGATGTGAAGTTTCTTGATTATCTGGAGTGGAAGGAATGGCTTATATATGTTGAATCTCAAAAATTATGGTTATGTTAATGAAGTTCATTGACCTCTTATTTTGGTGTTGCCTTCGAATTTTCCATTAGGTTATAGCCATGGTTCATAAAGTGTGTCTAGCCAAAACCAGCTTCAGCCACTTCAAACGAATAAAAACAACAATAATTGGAGTCGCGCAATGGTTCGAAAAATCCATATTTTCTCCAACGCGTTGAATGTTATCACGCTCCTAAAGGATGGGAGTGTTGTTGCTTCTCATCCGTATAGGACGTTGGTGGAGCATATTCATCAGATACATAATATTACATATAGGTTAACTGGTCCCACATATTCAAATAGGCTAACCAGGTAAAGGTTGGTTGTTTTCTTGGGGCTTGGACCCCTTTAATTCACCGTATTTATATACGATTTTTTATTTTAATAATATTTTTTTTAAGAAATGCTAACAAACGCCTTGCACTCTGCCCTAAGGACACATTTTAAAAACATTAGATATTAAGCTTTTATCAAAATTAATGCAATGCATTCAATGCAACATAAACTTTTGCATTACACTGTTTAATAATTAGGGTTTTTCTAACATGTGCAAATTTGTACATGATAAGAAGTTTAAAATAGTACGTTTGTATAGGAACTTTACATTTTATATTAAATATATAATTCTTTAATAAACAATTGTAGTTTTCAATAAAAAAAATCTACTCTTAATATCTTTAACATATACAATTTTACACATGTTAGACAAACCCTAATAATTAAACTAAATTTTACAATTTGATAGAGTGTGGCATAAAAATAAAAACTTTAGAACTAATCAGGGGTGTACCATACCAATGTTATATTGGAAAACATTGGTGGTAACAATTGCAATATGATTTTCGAACAACAAATTTTGAAAGTGAGAGAAAGTAAAAAAATATTTAAACTCAAACAATGGTTAAATATTGCCTTACCTTGCTTCACTTCCAAAATCTTTTGTAACCTCGACAATTTAAGACTTAACTGGCAGCATGTTTTATATCCGATATCACCCATGTTGCTTTATAGGTTCCTCGATGTGGGACTCATGGCACTCACTTGGTCTTTCTTCTACATATATCTAATAAATAATAATGTATCGTTATCCTTTTAATTTACCCTTCCACACATTCTTTTTTTACTTGAGCTTTCTTAATGGAATTGACTAAGATATACTTCATTAATGTTTCTGGATTTATTTCAAAACTGAAATTTGTAAGAAATGAAAGATGAAGAAAGTATACTTCAAATCTTTATAATTTGAATTGTAAGGGGTACTTCAGTCAAGCTCATCCTCATTTATAATTGTTCACAGCTGCTAAGTCTGCCATCAAGAAAGTGTTGAAGTATAATTCATATTCTAAGCTTAGTTAGTTGTGGATAAATCCAACTATATTTGTTTGTTAGTTAGTTATTCTGCACATTTTCATAACTTCAAATTCTGATTGTAACCTGCTTGACATGTTAAAATTGTGGCATTACAATAAAACAATATCTCTTTGTTACAAACTTCAATTTCTGATGAAACACTTTCATACAGCTAAGGATCAGTTTGATCATAACAAACCATATTATTAATATAAATTATGTAATGGGAATGTTGGATTAATTATGTAATTAATCAACTATGGGTTGACAGAATCAAATATTTATGAATTATTATTAAAGTAAGTTATATGGTCCTAATTATTGATGAACATTTTCATAAGATTGTTGTTTGTGAATATAACATTTTCATAGTTGAGTCCAATGAGAAATCGCTATTCTAAGAGGTTTAGTTCTTTAAGTGTTATGTAATCATACGTTGAAAACTACTCTCTAAATCTAAACGGTGATGAAGGAAGCTCAACCTCTCGTATTTTATCTCATGAATGGTAAAAGATACGCAATCGAGATCCATCTTCAATTAATGTAGATGTGTTATAATTTGTATTTAGAAAAATGAAATAAATACTAGCTTTTTTTGTAGGACTTGTGGACAAAGAAGCACTAGCTTAACAAAATTATACAATTATCAAAATATTAAAATTACATTTATATGAAATATTTAATTAATACACACATAATATTACCACCAATTTACATATTTGAAATCCCATAGATAGAGTTAGATATGACAACAGGGTGGAAAGTTGACGGATTTTGCCTTCCCTGTTCCCAAACTCAACGGGGTTCGAGTATCCTTGTACACGATATCCAACGGGAGTAAAAAATAGAACCACGTGTTTGGACATCTCCACCCCCACTGCATCTCTACATAAACTTTTTTATTATTCTGGTTTTCTTTACAAAAAAAAAAAATGGAAAAGAAGAAGAAACAACTTGTTTAAGACTCGCCTTAAAAATAACCATATGAATGTAATTTAAAGGTTTACTAAATGATTTATAATTTAAAAGAAATAAAAAATTAATTTTGATACAAGCATCCAGTCAATTGAATTTTTTCCAAACAAAATTTAAGTGTCGTGGTATTTTCATGTAAGGAGACCGTAGACTTGGAGAGGTGGTATGTCCATTATACAGATTTTAATGATGATAAACATTAAATCCTCAACAACAACCAAAAAAACTAGGTGAATTTAACAATATTCACCAACTGAAACACACGTGTCTCCTTTCCCAAAAAGATGCAAGTGTTTCGGTAAGTCTCCACGCACAACCAAACACATGCTTGTTTGGAACTACGGCCAAGTTTATATTTTCCCATTTTGAGGTAATTTTTGTTGTGAAAAATAGAAGTTATCAAATGTGGCTTCTCATTCAAGACGTGTCTACATTAAATGAGACTTCGTTTATTTTGTTTTAGGAAAATAATTGGTATTGCTTAGTTTTCATCTGGTTTTGAAAGTGAATTTCTGTGAACTGCCAAAATCTTACAAGTCAATTGTTGCAAAAAAATGGTGGTAAAACTACATTCTTTAAAAAAAAAAATTGCGTGAATAACACGATGAAATGTGCCTAAGGCACATTATGTAAGTATTACCCTTTGTTTTATACCTCGTCAATCTTACCATATAAACAAACTGTTGTACTGACTTTCTATTTTTCTATGAGTTTGATGGGCATGCAGAAATGTAAAATATTTTTACACTAACATTCAATGAAATATCAAAATACTTCCATATATCATTACAAACTTTCTACCTACCCATACAAAATTGAGGTGATATGGCAATCTAGTGAATTTTGATTGAATATCAGTGTAAAATTGTTTTACACTGACAATGCAGATCTTACACTGACAATGCAGATCTTTAGTATTTTAATATTGTGCATAAAACACTTAATAAATGACTTCATTTCTTATATCCTAGTTGTGGAGGTATAATTCGGGTGATGAATTCGCTATATTGCTTGGGGTGTTGTGGTGTATATGTGGCTGAATTGTGCTCAAAGTAAGAGGCATATGTGGCTAATAAATATATGAAATGATACTCATACCTTGTACTTCATTTGCATCCTCTACAGTGTAACTTCACTCTATTACTTCTCTTTTTTTCTCTTCCCTCTGGTTATGTCCTAAAAATTCTTTGTAAAGACCAAATATCTCTTTATTTTTTGTTTATAATACATGTCTGCCATTATTTATACGACATGTAAATTGTCACATAATGCTATTAGAAAAAGTTTTTAATTGTTACATATTGTCGTGATTTTTTTTTTAAGGAACTAGATATAGTCATTTTTTATTAGGAATCAATATGTCCGTTGTATGATATTGTGGTTGACCAATATTGCATGACATTGACACCCCGTAAATTATGATGGTGTCGTAGTTCAAAACATAAGAAAAGTTGCTTGTAGAGAAGTGTCAAGTGACCATATATAACGGTAGGTTTTGTGTGCACCTTTGAGAGTGCTCTATTATCCAAGAAGGTGCAACTCTTTTACGGTCAAAATCTCAAATGAAAAACATTTGAGCACACTTATATCAAATGAAAAAATAAAACAAAAATAATTTAATCACATCAATCAACATTATTTAATATTTTTTTAAAAATTTTTCATTCAATATGAGTGTGTTCAAATATTTTTTATTTAGGATTGTACTCATAGAAGAGTTGTGATGACAATCAGTCATTCACTATTTTTAGAGTCATTTTAATTAAGTTTTTAGCTTATTTTTATTAGTTTAGTATTTAATTTAGAGTCATTTTGAACTTTATATACCAATAGATTCATTTAGATCTACATTTAATAATAACATTCAATCAATTTATAAGATTCTATGATTTTTGTTTTACCCATATTACTCCATATGTCTTTGTAGAAAATCGTAGAATCTTAAGGATGAAGATCATAGATGTAAACAAGAGAGCAATCATAAAAGTACTCATGTAGAAGATACTCATAGAAACTCATTATAGAAATGAATAGATTGATTAAAAGATGCAAAAATGAGTACGCACTAGTCCTTGTTTATAGGACTTCATGGACTAACCAGCTGTGTAACTAACTTCCAACTCCATTAACTAGCTATCAACTAATCCTAATTAACCAACTAAATCATAAGAATCTTAACTAAATCATAAGAGTAACTTGTATAATATTATAGATTGCTCTCTTGGAATTTAATTATTTTCATATATTTCTCATAAGACAAGCCACAAATTATTTAATCTCGTAGGTTTAGTACTAGATTTCCTTTTAAATGACCAATTTTAACACTATTTTATTCATAAACATAAATACGTTGTGGTGGATGATTAATATTTTGATGAAAACCTAAATAGACTAACCACATTTATGTTAGCTATGTTGGATTGCAAAGGAATATTGTATGGTGGAGTAGGCGTTTGTCCCTTTTATGGTATTGAATTTTGATTAAATTTGTTACCCATCATGAACTATGTGAAGCTTTTTTGGGTTTTAATTGAATTTTGATTACAAAGATCAGTTGCTTGACTAGCATCTCTCTACACATGTGAGGTAGATGTATCACTTACATCAGCTTCATAAGACAAATGCATATTTTAATCCATACAATGCTGCAGTTTTTTCTTTTAACCGTAAGGGACAAATTTACTAAGATAATTGTTTTTGTGGAATACTGTTTCTAGAAAAGTTTTAGAAGAACGAAAAAAATAAAAATAATATATTTATAAGAATTAACAACTTATTAAACCCAATAAATAATTTAAAAACTCAGATTAGATAATTATTTTCATACTACTAACCAAAGAAGATCAATCTTAAATGAGATGATTCAAATTTCTTCGAAAAATAGTTGTATAAAATTGATTCGAATACTACTCAAGTAATTAACATTCACAGTTGTACATATTACATATAAAAACCACAACTAACTCACGTTAAATTATCTTAAATATCAATAAAGAAATTCAATTATTTTACAATCATCATTAATAACAAAAACAGTTTATTTTGACGACGACGACAACAACAATAATAAGAACAACAACAATAATAATAATAATAATAATTTTTTGAAGAAGGCAAACTAGCTCACCAAATTTAACATCAAAGATAATTGAACATGATATCTTAAGTAATAACGAAAACAATTTATTTTGACGACGGCGACAACAACAATAATAATAAAAATAATAATAATTTTTTGAAGAAACCAAACTAACTCATCAAAATTGACATCGGAGAAAATCAAATATGATACCTTAAGAGGAGCACACTACAATGTCTAAAGCCAATATCACTGACTAAACCAACCGATGTCGGTTAATGATTAAAATATATTTTATTTTGTTAGGAAACATTATTATACTCGATTACATATTTTAACATGCATTCTTAAACTTTAGAAAAGACTCGTGTCAATTCATTTAAGCACCCTCGTGTAACCTATCAATTTTTGAATGAGATGTTTTAGATATTTTCCAAGAATATATGTTCAAAATGATTCAAAACTTTTTCAACTCAAATGATTAATCTCTACGTAACGAAAAAATGATTAATCTCTACGATTACACATTTAAAAATCACAACCAACTTTCATTACATTATCATAAATATCAAAATATTTTTTAAAATAAACAATTATTATTATTATTATTTGACCAAAAAGTAGGATAATATTACTTTTGAAACCATCATAAATGATAATAAAATTTTATTTTGACCAAGGTAACAATAATAATACTGTTATTATAATACAAATAACGTCGTTGCTCAAGTTTGAATTCATAACCAAATATTTGTTAGAATATAAAAGACTTTTTTTTTTTATTACACATATAAAAATCACAACCAACTCTCAATACATTATCAAAATTATCAAAACATTTTTTTTTAAAAGCCATTATTATTATTATTATTTGACTAAAAAGTAAGGTAATATTATTTTTGAAACCATCATAAATAATGAAAAAAATATATATTTTGACCAAGGTAATAATAATAATGCTATTGTTATAATACAAATAACAATGTTGCTAGACTGTAAAAGACCTATATTATCTCATTTAAGCGCTCTTGATTAACCTACTAATGTAAAAATTATTCAAAGCCCTTTAAACTAAAATGATTAACCTCCACAGTTGGGCACATAAAAATCAGAAACAACTCGCATCAAAGCATAATAAATATTACATTTTTTTAATTTAACATAATATTATTTTTTGACCAAAAAATAGTATTCATTAATACAATAAATTTTCCTTTGACTTAGTCAAAATAAAAAAATTTCCTTTGACTAAGGTAATAAAAAATACTATTATATTCAACATTTTTTGACAAACTATTATTATATTATTTAGATCCAATTATTTATTAATTATTCTCATCATACATCCTCTTATCACTATTATAACTAAAAATTCATTTTTTTGATTCATTGAATAAATAATGTATGTGGTCTCTCATTTATGAAACGAAACTAGAAAATAATTTTTTTTACTTATAATAGTGACCAGAGAGTTTAGTTTTTCTATAAATCTCATCCAATAAAAAGACCAATGTATTTTTTCTCTATGTCTTTGATTCGATCAAAGTTTCATGTAGTATAGAAGAAGATGATGAAAAATTCAACGATCCTAGAAAATGGAGATCTTCTTTTCTCTTCTTGTCTGGAAACATGTGATAAAGTTTAACCCTTGCTTGTTGGATATCTAGTTTAGCTTTAGCTGCATTAGCTTGTGAACCCCCTCGTTGCAGGTATGAATTTCTAAATTCATTCTGAACAACTGATATGTATGGATACTGAAAATATCTTGGTGCTTTGTTCTGAGTTGCGGTTGACATCTTAATTACTTGTCGCACTTGATTTTATGTTTCTAAAGAGACCTGAATCATATCCATCGGAGGTTCAAGGAAGAAGTTGTTGTCGGGTCTTTCTAGAACCTCCAATGGGTATGACTCAGGTCTTAGTTTACACATAACCAAACGACATTAGTAATTAAGATGTCAACCTCAGAACAAGGCACCAAGCCGATTGCAGTATCCATTTTTTGACCCCAGAATCATCTTTTTGCATCTCTTTTCCTCTTTTTTTTTCAATCTAAACAAGCGGTTTGCACATATATCAAGTTTTTTCTTGTGTTTTTTTTTTTGTGATTTCATCATCTGAGTGCGGTGTTATGTTTGTTGTTGTTTGATTTCGCATCTTGTTGCGGTGTTCATTTGATTTCTACTGAAAGATCAGCTTCAGTCAATTACAGATTCAATCAATGATTTGAGTGTCAAAGTTGCAGATCTGAAAGTTTGGGTATTTCGGTGACTTATATTTTATCATAATATTTGTAGGCATTCAACCGTTGTATGCTAACTAGGATGTTGTGAGTTTGTTCTCCTACACATGTTATTATATCTAATGTACTATATCTATTTGAATGAAAGAATATCGTTTTGTTTTTGTAAAAAAAAAAACGACACTTCCTCCGTCTCATATCATGTGTCCTCTTTCCTATTTTTTTTTATCTCAAATTATCTCTCTTTTACAATATCCATATTTTTTTTATCTCAAATTATTTTTCTATTTTATAATATCAATACAACATTTGTTTTTTCAACTAACACACTCTTATCCCTGACCATAATTTTAAAAAAAAAGAAGTTAAATTAACCCACATAAAATTTGAGGAGGAGCACACTTACAGATCAATCAATAACAACCCAAGTGAGGTATCCTCGGACTATAATTAATAAAAGTGTTTTTTTTGTCAAGATTAATAAAAGTGTTTTAGTAAATTAATCATATTTAAACATTAATTGTTTCTTTAATAAATGGTTAAATGTATCATTTCCATTAGCTTTTTAACTTAGCTGACGGTGGCATCGTCAAAGGCGACAAACTGTTTGCTTTATAAATATCAAGAGCCTTTTGACATAGCTTCTTAGAATCATCAAACTGCAGTGCTTAAACATGTGAGTCAGCTACATACAAACACTTCTCACCGAATTCTCAATATTTCTCATCATTGCATAAGTATCATCTAATTTCACGCACCCTGCAAACTTAGTTTGTGCGTGATCTTCAGTCTAGATTGGAAAACCAGAACTGAACACTTAATAACAACATCAAGAGCCAATTATCACTTTGAAATTCTTCTAATTAAGTGCTTATAGAAAAAGTGTTTATCATAAATTATCCTGAATAGGTTGTAAAAATTTGCTGAAAGATACTTTACCAACATGTCTATATGATGTTTCCTGAAAGATATTCCATAATGATCCTTCCTTTTATCATTTATAGTGAAGTAAATTAAGCTGAGTCAACTTAAGTTGCATAATATTGTATTTTGAATCTTCGGAAATATGTAATATCCACACATACTATATCCTTAAAAATTATACTAAACTTAATATTAGCAAATAGAGCAATCGTGGTTAAATGTATTTTCTAGGTTTATCTGTCTGTGAAAATAACAGAACAGTCACGGACCAGCAGCAGAATGGTGTCATTATGCAATGTAAAAGGCCAGAGTTAAGGACCTTGAATGTAATATGGATGCTTTGTTTGAAGGTAAAAACAACTTCGGTTGCGGCATGTGGATCAGGGAGTTATGGTTCAAGCATGGGTGGTTTTACCGCCCGGCGACCCCGGGCACTTGCCCTGACTCAATCGGTACTTTCTTTATATATGACACAAACAATAGCCCATTAACCCACTTAAAATATTTTCTTGGGCAAAATCTAAAAATTCTCACACGCAAATAGGTCACGGAAAATACATTTATCTCCTAATTTTATTTAGCACACTAATGGCGGATTCATCTCCCTTATTTTAAAGGGTTAATTGTTCAAACTAATACTGTAATATACATTATGTCTGAAAAATGACCCTGAAAAATACAGAACATGTATTCTAGCATTGTAACTTTAATTTCTTCTTATTTTTGACCACCCTATAATATACGCGTCTAAAAATGTGACGTATAGGTTGAATTTTTTCACTATTTTATCCATATATGTTTAGCAAGTTAAAATATAGCTTTACGCAAAAAATTAAATTTTTTCGACCAAGGACAAATTAATTATGAATTTTTATTCTCCCATAATTATGAATTTCTTAAACAATTTATAATTAATTTGTATCTAGTTGAAAAACTACAAAATTTCATTGTGAAAGTTCTTATCATGTTCTAGTCATGCCTGCAAAATTAGGAAACTAAATTTGACATGTGAGTATACGCTTACTCGGAACAAAATTTCAATTTTGCACGTTTTGGTTGAAAAATCAAAATAAATTTAAACGACTTTGAAATGCTATGAAACTTTAAAGATCCTTTTTATGTATTTTTATAGATGTCTCTTCAAATAATGAGCTCAAAATTCGATTTATAGGTCAAAGTTTCCGTTGTTTTGTTTTTTGAGTTTTTGACACTTTAAAAATTCATAATTAATTTGTCATTTTTGTCGAAAATTTATAATTTTTTTGTGTAAAATCATATTTTAACGTTTTTAACACGCCAGTAAGAAATCATGAAAAAAATTCAATCTCTTGATTGCATTTTGTAACTTCGCGTATATTACAGGGTTATAAATAATAAGAATCTGGAATTACAAGGTCAGAATATGTGTTATTTAATTACAAGGTCAATTTTCAGACTTCACGTACTCCCTCCGTCTCAAAGTATAAGCAAAAAAAACTCATTTTCTTTGTCCCAAATTATAAGCAAAAAAGACTAACTTTTATCGTATTTAATTATGTTTTTTCAAAAAATTATCTTTTTCAAAGGAAAATTAAATGCAAAGTGCATTCAATTTGCTCTCTTTTTTATTTTCTCTATAATCAACTACCAATGAAAATTGTTTTTACATCTTCCTATAAAACTTATTTTAAAGATAACACAAAAAACTATGTTATAAACTACTATGTTTTAGTTTTCTTAATAAGTGTGATTTTTTTTTCTTCTTATAATATAGGATGGAGAAAGTGTATTAGGTCAATTTCATTTAATAGCCCTATTTTAAATTGTACTTTTGTTGAAAAAACAAGAAACCTATTTTATTTCGATTTACGACTATTTATATATTATGTCACATGTGAATTTGCGATAAATTTTTTGCCCAAACTCTTGTATTCGTCAAGCACGGAATGTGTTAGAGCATTTTTGGCTAAGATTGTTTAACATATTACCTTCTTTTTTTTAGTGTATGACTTGTGTGAAATCAATGTTCCCTTAATAAGTTGTGCATCAATTTAAGTCTTGTTTCCTTTCAGCCCCATATACAGCCAGTTCACCGTCCATTTCTTTGATACATTTTCTAAAGCAAAAATGTCTATAACCTATTACTACCTTAAGCCATCTTAAAGTTACTTGTATTATCGAGTGTTCTTTGACAATTTATTTATTTTTATATATTTCTCATGAGAAAATCAACAAATTATTTGATTTCATATTAAACAAAACAAAAAAATCTCTTCAGTGACCAATATATATTAACACAATTATTCTATTGTATAATGTCATACCAATCCGTTAAGAAACAAATTTTTTTATTGAATTGAAATAATAGAAATATCATACATACAATGAATAATAAAATTCTTTTGTCCTTTAAACTAAATGATATATTTTTTGACAAAAAACCTAAATGATTTATTTTTAATATATCATTTATTAATAATACTAGAGTTGTATTAATATGAAATAATATCTTTATACCCGTACATATTAAAGGCTGTCCTTGATCAGGATGGAACAACAAATATAATTTCTATTAGGAATATGGTTAAATATGAATAAGTGATCATTATCTATAAAATCTAATAGTGAACCATAAATAATCCAACAAAAAACAGATAGAAGACATGATGAAATAAGATTATAACTTAAAAATGCAAAGGTGTCTAGGAGATGAATATTATAGGATACTACAATTATTGCATTTTCAAATGAAACCAAATCTAAAGTTAAAAAGGATTAATCAAGTAGTTCTTTGATTTGTGAGAAAGTGTTTCATAAGAAATTGAAGTGTGTAACAAAGAGAGATTGTTTAGTTCTAATGCCACAGTTTTAACATGTCAAGCATAATAAAAATCAGGATATGAAGTTCTGAAATGTGCAGAATAATAATAAGAGTTGAGTCGTCGATTGAATAAAAAGATAAATTTCTTCAATTATGTTCAAGGCCTGGTTCATTAACAAATTGGATCACATCAAGCCACTAGCACACACACGGACCACATTATGGGCTTACCCTAAATCCATCAAATCCAGTCAATTATGGGCTTACTAAATGATTTATAATTTAAAAGAAATAAAAAATTAATTTTGATACAAGCATCCAGTCAATTGAATTTTTTCCAATCAAAATTTAAGGGTCGTGGTATTTTCATGTAAGGAGACCGCAGACTTGGAGAGGTGGTATGTCCATTATACAGATTTTAATGATGATAAACATTAAATCCTCAACAACAACCAAAAAAACCAAACATTAAGAGGTGAATTTAACAATATTCACCATCTGAAACACACGTGTCTCCTTTTCCAAAAAGATGCGAGTGATTCGGTAAGTCTTCACGCACAACCACACATGATTGCTTGTTTGGAACTACGGCCAAGTTTATATTTTCCCATTTTGAGGTAATTTTTGTTGTGAAAAATAGAAGTTATCAAGTGTGGCTTCTCATTCAAGACGTGTCTACATTAAATGAGACTTCGTTTATTTTGTTTTAGGAAAATAATTAGGTATTGCTTAGTTTTCATCTGGTTTTGAAAGTGAATTTCTGTGAACTGCCAAAATCTTACAAGTCAATTGTTGCAAAAAAATGGTGGTATAAATACGAATTACCACAATCAATTGGAGTTTGCATAAGGGGATTCAATCTGTCAATTATTACTACAATTGTCTTTACTGTGTTCAAGAGGTCTCAAATATCTTTGAATAGGTTTTGTAACTAAAACTATCATAATCACACAAGCACAGGTAAAGATTCCTCAGGAATTAACAATAACAATCAGCTCTAAGTACCACAAACAGGTTCAAACACAATAAATATATGAAATGATACTCATACCTTGTACTTCATTTGCATCCTCTGCATGTAGTGTAACTTCACTCTCTATTACTTCTCTTTTTTTCTCTTCCCTCTGGTTATGTCCTAAAAATTCTTTGTAAAGACCAATTATCTCTTTATTTTTTGTTTATAATACATGTGTGCCATTATTTATTTATACGACATGTAAATTGTCACATAATGCTATTAGAAAAAGTTTTTAATTGTCACATATTGTCGTGATTTTTTTTATAAGGAACTAAATATAGTCATTTTTTATTAGGGATCAATATGTCCCTTGTATGATATTGTGGTTGACCAATATTGCATGATATTGACACCCCGTAAATTATGATGGTGTCGTAGTTTAAAACATAAGAAAAGCTGCTTGTAGAGAAGTGTCAAGTGACCATATATAATGGTAGGTTTTGTGTGCAGCTTTGAGAGTGCTCTATTATCCAAGAAGGTGCAACTCTTTTATGGTCAAAATCTCAAATGAAAAACATTTGAGCACACTTATATCAAATGAAAAAATAAAACAAAAATAATTTAATCACATCAATCAACATTATTTAATATTTTTTTTAAAATTTTTTCATTTGATATAAGTGTGTTCAAATATTTTTTATTTAGAATTGTACTCATAGAAGAGTTGCTCTACATGAAGAGTCGTGGCCTATTTTCTTGGGTGTTAGTTGATTCTGACTCTCAAGTTGTTGTGAGTTTGCTAGTTAAGAGTATTTTAAATCGGAATGTGATGGGTTACGTCTAATCTTGATATCATGTATTTTGTGAGGCTAAGTACGTCTATATAATAATTCTCACAATTTTTTTTGTTCTTCATTTCCTGTTAAACATTTCAACGACAAGTTTTCCGCGTGGTTCCTAGTTTCTTTGGGGCTTTGTAGTCCTTTTTTCACCAAATAATTCATTAATACATTTTCTGTAAGGATCATTGATAGATTGTTGATATCTTTATCATACCATATAAGTTATGAATACTTTGGTCGATGTGGATGTGCTCATGTCCGTCTTCTTCATTATAGAAATATAGTGGAACCCTAGCAACGATCATTCACATACCATATAAGTTATTAGTAATGTCTTATAAATAGGACTCTTGTAAGAATGTAAAAAGAATTTTGAAGAGAATAAGCAAACTCTATTTCTCACTTGGTATTTGTCATGCCGTGACTGTGTCAAGTTGTTTTTCTTTCTTCCTTTTTTTTTCCACAAAGAACCTTCCAACACCTTAATATCCCCACTTAGATTACAAGCTTACACTACAAAGTTCGGCATCTGTGTCAAGTTGTTGTTGTTAACGACAACTAACATTCACGATACACATATCAGAAATGAATCGAGATTTTCTATTGTAAGAACAACACACAATTTCATACAGTTTTAAAATCACACCCCTTGATTGTGGATCTTACAATTAAGATGGCATATTTTAAAAATAGCTAGAAATAATCTCATATGTCAATTTCAGATTGGCAGGCAACGACAAGTAAATGTGAGACACAGTTATTGGGTCAAATCCAATTCAACCTTAAAATGTATGAATATATGGTTATTGTCATTGTAAAATAAATTAAATGTATGAAGTAACTTCTTGTTGGCTCGTGAGGAGGTCATGAGATCATTACATTGGGTTTTTAACAATCATATAAGTGGGTTGAACAATATAAGTGGGTTTAACTCAAAATCATAAGGCATTAGGTTTGTGGATCCTCTCACTAATAAAGTGTTTAACATCCATTTTTTTATCCAATATGGGACATTTTATTCACACTTAATATATCAAAAAATTTCCCTCTCAAGTGTGAGTCAATCCATTCTTTATAGGTATACTTCCCCTCAAACTGAAGCTTTTCTATCCATATCTAAATGCACATGTATCACCATTGCCACACTCAATTGAACTCGCCACCTGGACACCTTGTTGGGAATACTTTCGGCACTACGAGCCGAGCGAACCCTTGTTGAACCTCGGCTCTGATACCATTGTTGGGTCATGAGAGGGTTTCGGGGATCATCACATTTTGTTTTGAAGAATTATACATGTGAGTTGGACATCACACTTTTAACCCAAAAACCTGAAGGCATTAGGTTTATGGATCGTCTCGGTCTCACTTATATATAAAGTGTTCAACATCCACTTTTTCATCCAATGTAAGATATTTTGCTCACACTTGATATATAAACACGTCTAAATTGTCGTGTGTGTGTGTGTGTGTATATATTATGTATAAAAGCAATTTAGTATTTAAATTTAGAGAAGAAACTTTTTTTTATTAGATTACAGAAAAGATCGTATAAGGGGAGATTCATTGATGATTCTATTAAGAGTGATGCTATATGTCACGAAGACATATGCTCACGAAAAATTCACGAAAAGTTATTTTCATACATTTTTCTTAAAAGTATTATAAAATAATAGAGCCACAAATCCAGCATCGCTTCTTATATCAATTGATACTCTTCTGAACTAGACACAGCTATTCTACCATGATTGGTTGGGACTGTGGCACCTGATCGTAAACTTTGTGATGAAAAGTTGGTGAAGAGGCAATTTTTGTCGCTACTGATGAATGTTATGGAAAGGGTGAAGGTTGTAGAAGAAAAAAGAGTGCTAAATAACATAGTGATGAAAGTGATAGAAAAAGAGACATAAAAAAACGCAAGAGTGCCCATACCATATCAATCGGGATGCTTTCGTGATAGAAATTGTCGCTGTATTTAGCATTATTGTTCTATTAATAATGACCAGTTGAGCTCCATAACTTAAGTGTGTGTACATGTAGAAACTACTATAAGATAATTAAGTTCAATTATTAAGATTATATTTTTATAGCTAGCGTATAGTATTCATTAATAAATTTTTGTTAAGATTTTTTCTAGAACTGATGCAATATCAATATTGATGCTATGAAATATTGACGACCGGAAAACATCAATACTTATAGTTTTATTGACGAAACAAACTTAACTTATTTCATCAATCAAACACGGGATAATAAAACGAGCAGTATAATCAAAATCTCGGCGATAAACATAAGAAATTGTTACTCCAATTAGAGAATGAACAATCATATTCACTTGTCTTCTAACAAACTTTACCTCAAATTATAATGAAAAGTTAAAGTATGTCTAATGTTGACTACCAATACCCTAAATTCAAACATACCGTCTTCACCAACACCAACAACATTACATGAAATCTGTGAGTTAGTAACAAAAGTCACACTTCGCATCCCTAACTTGCGAATCCTTAACTTTTAGCAAAGCCACTGCCTCCCATTCAAGAGCTGCAATGTTGGTTCCAAATTAACTCATTCATGTTTGAATAAATTCTTGCTTGAAACTAATAAACTCAACAATATAAGTGACTTTTTTGTCCAAATTTCAACGTTAAAAAGTCCACAAAATGTCCCGTGAGCATAGCTTGGTTGGTAGGACAATGCATTATTATATGCAGGGGTCGGGGTTCGAACCCCAGACACCCCACTTATTCACCTTATAAGGTGAATTCTAGCCACTAGGCTACCTGACCAAAAAATAAATAAATAAAGTCCACAAAATAAAAGCTGCATTGCTCTCGCTACATTAAAGATTGACTGGGCAGAAGATAGAAATATAAAATGGATTCCCAACTTCTCTTTAAGTTCTAAAGTATTTTATGTGGTAAGTGTATTTAAAATTTCCTATAAATATAATATTAATATTTGTTTGTTTATATGAGATGACATGAGTCTCTTCATGTATATAATAATGTTGTCTCAAAAAAGTAGAATAAAATAATATTATTTTTGTTACCTTTGCCAAAAATGAAAAATTGTTATTATTATTTATGATGGTTTCAAAAATAATATTACTTTTTGATCCCAAAATATTTTTTGTTAGTAAATTTGGTCCTTACGGTTAAAAGATGTATACGTGGCATCATACAAAGGAACTTAAAATGCAATATGATATATCTATAGGGATCAAAGACTTTAAATGCAATACTAACAATTTTTTGACAAATATTTTATCATGAGATTATGTTGATGTTGAGACCTTTGGTAGAATCCTGAAAAACGTTGTCGTGTTTATGCATCACCAAGTATCGCAGAGGCATGCTTGGGCCAAGAAACATGAGGAGTATATGAGTAGCTATGGTGACCTGAAAATTCGTTGGTCCTAGAAATCGGTGATCCTCATTTTTTTTTTGTCTAGCAACGTGTGTGGAAGCCTCAACCCTTTCTTGTTGGCTACTTGGTGTAGTTCCAACTGCATTAGTTTGTGAACACCCTTGCCGAAGGTAAATTTTCTTGAATAATTTCATTCAGAGCAACTGCTTTGCGTAGATATTGCAATCAGCTTGGTGCTTTGTTCTAACGGTGACATCTTAATTACTGATCGTGCTTGGTTATATGTTGCAACTAAGACCTGAGTCATTTCCAGTGGAGTTCTAGAAAGACCTGACAACATCTTCTTTATTGAACCACCACTGGACATGACTCAGGTCTCTTTAGAAACGCATAATAATCTATGACAAGTAATTAAGATGTCAGCTGCAACTCATAACAAAGCACCAAGTCAATTGCAATATCAATACATATCAGTTGTTCTGAATGAATTTAGAAATTCGTACATGCAAGGGATTCGCAAGAAAAAAGAATCACTAGTTTTTAGGACTGTCGAATTTTCAAGTCAACATAGCTACTCTAGTATTCCTCACAATTCTTTAGCCCAACCTTGCATCTGCCATACATACAAATCGATACAGAAAGAAAATAACTTTTTCTCGATCTCCGCTTAATTACTTTCAACAAGAGTTTCTTGAAGCTTCTTCGATTTTTCATTATCATCTTCTTCTGCTACAACGAAAAATTGATAGAATTAAAGACACGAAGAAAAAATACATTGGTATTTTTTTGGTTGAGATTTATAGAAGAGTTCAGAGTAATTAATACTCCCCTGTCCCTATATATAAACACTCTTTTATTAGAGACAAATGATGCTTATATATAGGGACGGAGGGAGTATTTGATTGAATGTATATATAATAATAATTGTCAAAAAGTGCTGAATGTAATAGTATTTTTTAGGACAAAACTTAGGTATAATTCCTTAAGTGCTTTTCGTATGGTTCTTAACTAAAAATACAACTTTTTTGGAGATAACAAACTTTGAGAGAATTATGGATTTAAGAAAATCATGGTGAATTTAGTTAAGAACCATACGAAAAGCACCTAAGGAATTCTACGTAACTTTTTTCCTATTTTTTATTACCATAGTCAAGGGAATATTTATTTATTTTTGACTTAGTCAAAGGAAAATTTATTGTTATTAATGAATACTATTATTTGGTCAAAAAATAATATAATATTAAATAATTTTTTTTTGGTAAAATAATATTATTTTAAAAAATTGAGATATTTATCATGATTTAATTTGATGCGTGTTGGTTCTAATTATTATGTGCACAAATGCGGAGGTTATTCATTTTAGTTAAAAGGTTTTGAATAATTTCACACATTGGTAGATTACTCAAGAGCGCTTAGATAAGATAACATAGTCTTCTATAGTCTAACAAATTATTATTGTTGTTGTCGTCGTTGTCAAAAGGAACTATTTGTGTTGCTAAAGATGGTTTAAAAATAATGATTTTTTTTATTGATATTAATTATTTATGATAATTTAACGTGAGTTAGTTGTGATTTTTATATTTTCAACTTTGAATATTAATGACTCGAGTAAAATATGAATAATTTCATACAACTATCTTTGGAAGAGATCTGTATCATTTCATTTAAGATTGATCTTCTTCGGTTAGTAGCATGAAAATAATTATCTAATTTGAGTTTTTAAATTATTTATTTAGTTTAACAAGGTGTTGATCCTTATAAATTATTATTTTTTATTTTTCGTTCTTCTTAAACTTTTCTAAAAACAGTATTCCCCATAATCAATTATCTTAGTAAATTTGGCCCTTACGTATAAAAGAAGCAATTGCGACATTGTAAAGAGGAACTTAAAACTCAAAATGATATATTTATAGGGAATAAAATATGTACTTGTCTTATGAAGTTGATAAATGATACATCTACCTCAACTGTGTAGAGGGATGCCAATCAAGCAATTGGATCGTTGCAATCAAAATTCAATTAAAACGCAAAAAAGCTTCACAAAGTTCATGGGTAACAAATTTAATCAAAATTCAATACATGAAAGTGTGACAAACACCTACTCCACCATACAATATAATATGCCTTTGTAAATTCAATATAGCTGAAATAAATGTGGTATCCTAGTTGGGTTTTCATCAAAACTAGATCGTCTACCCGTGCTGCCGCACGGGTCATATATTTTTAAAAGCATAATTCAATGATTTATATTTTAACCGTAAATTTAACGATAAATCATTATGACTAAGTTACGTTTAATATTTGATAAAAGTCGAACATATTCGAAGAAGTAAACCACGAACTTGGCAATAGTAGACATACACAATCAACAATGTATCGTAAACGAATGCATCGGCAATGTTATCAAACACATAACCAAAATATAGGTTGACGGTGATAATGTTAACAATATTAGTCATGAATAGTCTCTATTGAAAATGGTCCCAATAGTATAAGTCATAAACAGTCTAAAATGGATCATAGAATAATGCAGTGATACCAATTAGTTTGCTCTTCTTCCCATTGTCATCCTTTTCTTTTAACACATCTCTTTCAACCACATGACCTATGACATCTGTAAAAAACAAATAGATTAGACAAATTGTGATGTTATTGTATGCGCCATTGTATTGAAGACAGGGTGAATAAGTTAAGACCAATATACCTAAATATGTTTCTTCCTTAGTTGATTCAAGAATGTCCTTGAATCGTACAAAATCAAAATGATGCGAAAGTATTGCTGAGTTTTCAATTTTAATGAACTTGGTTCTGTCTATTAGGTTGAGTCTGAACCTGTGTCCAAATGCATCGATACTTGGGTTCATTATGAGTTACCAAGACGTTTTCTATTACATAACACTCTCCCTCCTGAACCAATGACTTAATCTTAGGGACCAAAACTTTCTTCGCAGATGCTTGAATTTTTCCAAGTTGTGCACATACATAAAGTAACAACATATTAAGATATGGAAAAGCTTCTCTGAAAATAAAAGAAAATCTTACCATCAGAAACTTAGTAAAAAATATACCTTATCATCAAGGAGCAACATGTGGATACTAGCATCTTCTGAAGGGTTGTTGAACTCAGTAATAGTCCACAAATTGATGACACGAACACGAAGGGTGATGTTGATTTTTCCAGCAAGAATTGCTTATGATAGGCACCATTTGATATGAGTTTTGTGTAACCTAGAGCAAAACATGGGTTGAGTTGGATTAGAGGTGGGAAAATGATATCTTTATTCCAGGACTTACAAACTTATATATAGCCAATATCAGAGTACAATTGAATATGTACGTGACCTTTGCAATACTCAATATTGACAGACATTTTTTGATCAACAATAAATTCGCACAGCTAATGACATACCTTGGAAACTACATGAAAAATCAAATTAAAATATGGCCCATGTAATACCCATCAATTCATTTCATTAGTAATAACATTGGTAACTGATTATTTTTGTCTCAAATAACTATCTTGTCTGTTGACCCATGGGCTTCCAAGATTTTTTATATGATAATGTACATTGGGAGTGCTTTAATATTATAAATAAAATAATCATTAACTACCAATAAAGATAGAGATAATCATGTGACAATTTTATTCGGTTTACTGAATACATATAACACTTCAAATTATTTTATCAGCATGCAAATTAAATAGATGATTTAGCCCATTATTTTTCCCAGTTTCGCAAGATTTTGATCAATTAAACAACAATTAAAAAAAACTTTTTTTTTGAGCAACTATTAAAAAAAACTTGATAGGTTACATTGTTTGCTATTCAACATTTAAGTTTACTATCACCATGGAACACATAGCAGACAACCAGCAAAATGGCAGGAGACTTTGTGCAATTAAATTTTTGCTTTGGAAAATATCATTGTTATTAATAACATATGTCGGTAAATGCTAGTAGGTTTGTTCCAATAAAATAATTTGAAATTCAAATTCCCAAACACTTTGGAGCCAAATTTTTTTAGGGTTATCTCACTTAGCATTTAATGAGATGTGATTAGAGGGAAAAAAATTAGGGTTAGTGATTAGCAAGACTTAATAACTTTTAAGAGTAAGTGAAGTGATGATATTAATCATCCACCACATCCTATGAATATGCCGTAGCTACGGAAGAACAAGTATACTGCACAGAAAATCAGCATTTGCAAATACATATGCATCCCCTCAATACCAACCCATGACCCCAGTAGCTAATTCAGATATTTCAAAACAGTTTCCTATAAATGTGGTAGATATTGGATATAAACTACGTAGCGAGTGTAATGTTGCGAGTAGTATCGTTTCTTTAAATTTGGAATATTACATATTAAAATGATGGGATTCAAATTGCTGGTCTTTCTTGAAGACATGTTCATGAAAATAGATGGTTCATTTGAGTGTGAAAGTAGGTTTACAATTCCTAACCAGGTTTACGGTTATTCAAAAGCAAAGATCCAAGTCCAACTTTTTAGAAGTAACACTACAGTACAAGAGTCCCAAGTTCAAAACTACCATCCAATCTAAATTATCTCATCCCAGCTTCTAAATCTTTCATTTAAAGAACTTATGATACTAGTTAAAAACCCACATAATTACTACTAATAATCCAAACAAATACTTAAAAGAAAACAAAAATTAAGACTTTATTGGTGGGGTGCGTCAGGCAATTGCACTTGATCTTAGCCAAAAGGCCGAAAAAGATATGATTTTGAAAAGAGAACATACTCTTGTTTTATATCACAAGCCTAAGTACCTATTGTTTCATCTAACCAATGTGGGACATAGAACTTATGAGTAGTATAATACTATTTCTTTCTTTCTAAAATCCAATGCAGCTGCCATTTGACTTAAGTCTCAAATTCATTCTTCAATGTGACACCATACTCTAATTGAGGCAACAATCGACAGGGTCATCATAAGCATACAAATGGCAGTTGAAAAGGGATCAAGAAACATCTCTAGTTCACAATATTTTGTGATCTTGAATTTGCAAAATAAATAACCAAACAATGAAACTATAATCGTAATGAATGTCAGTTTCATTCCTACGGTACGGTTGAAAGGGGCAGAAAAATTTCTTGTCCAAGTTTTCCCCACTAAATAAATAGTAACCAGGACAAGCAAGTTAAGTCAATTAAATGACCTGCATAATTTCCAATCCAAGTGCCATCCTATTAACAATGGGAAACATGGTAACTAATTAGTAGACCTCCTAAGTACTAAATTGCTACACAATTTCTGTTCTCATAGTACATTCGAAGTAACCTAGCATTAACACTTCAGATTGAAGGCATGTCTTATATCAAACACACGTCGGTGTTTGGTCGTGTCGTGTCAATGTCGTGTCTACTGTGTGAATGTATAGTGGCCAAGTCATTGTAAATAAATACAAACAAATGAAAGTAAGAAATAAAAACCTGAAGAGTGTCAATCAACTTGGCTCGTTCCTCATCACTAGTACGAGAGATCTAATACTAAGGCCTCCTTCGTGAATCAGTTTGTAGACTTTGTGCCAAGACACATTAACTATTTTTCTTTTTCTCTATATCCCCACTCCAAATGAAATTCATTATGCATCTTCAAGTCTCTTTAAAAAGAGAAATAAGCCAAGAGTAATCCGAGATGCTATGAATTAACATGCTTTGGATAACAAATTGAACCAGTTGTGTTCTTCCTACAGTAGATAACAGAGAAGCCTTCCAAGCTGAGAGTTTGACTTTGGTTTTATCCGCAAGCTTGAATACAGTTGCAAAACTCCAAAGTATCAAAGACTTTTAAGAATCAAATCTTTCAAAATTTTAAATGAGATGTTTCAAATCTTTTCTAACTCATCTAAGCACTTTAAAGTAACATATGAAATTTTAAATGAGATGTTTCAAATCTTTTCCAAGAGTGTTTATAAAAAATTATTTAAAACATTTTTAACTCAAATGATTAATCTCTATAGTTGCATATATAAAAATCAGAACCAACTGTCATCACACTATCATAAATATCAATAAATCTCTTTTTTAAATAATATTATTATTTTTTGACCAAAAAGTAATATTATTTTATAAACCATCATAAATTATAATAAATTTTCTTTTAACAAAAGGTAGCGATAATAATAATACTATTATTATACAAATAACATTGTTGAATGCTTAAGTTTGAATTTATAACCCAATATTTGGTTAAATTAGAAAAGATTCATTTTATCTCATCTAAACGCTATTGAGTAACCCACCAATGTTTGAATGAGATGTTTCAAAAAAAATTCAAGAGTATTTGCATGAAATTATTCAAAACATCTTTAACTCAAATGATTAACCTCCACAACTGTGCACATGAAAATCAGACCAACTTGCATCAAATCATGATTGATATTAATAACAACAACAACAATCAAGCCTTATCCCACTAGGTGGGGTCGGCTATTTGATATTAATAACATTTTTTAAAATAATATTATTTATCATAATACTAGTTCTTTGACAAAAAAGGTTATTAACAGTGGCGGAGCCCTTCATGGGCTAGGGTGGGCCACGGCTCACCCGGAAAAATTAATAAATTAACAATCATAGGTCTATTTTGCGAAATTTTATACAATTTTGTGTCAGTTTTAGGTTTCGGCTTATCCAAATTCCCGCAAAGTGGTGTAGTGGCCCTCCCGAAAAATTTAAATAATTCAATTATAAGTCTATTTTGCGAGACTTTAAAAAAAATTCAGCGGTTAATTTTAGTGACCCACCCGAGCATTTTTTTGGGCTCCGCCACTGGTTATTAATGTATACTTTTTTGACTAAAAAGTAATATTCATAAATGACAATAAATTTTGCTTTGACTAAGCTAATTAAAAAATACTATTTTTTTTTATATCAACATTTTTTTTGTATAAATCTCATCCTCCCCAGCCCCCTAGAGAGAGAAAAAACCAGTGTCTATTTTCTTTGCTTATTAGATTCTATCAAAATTCCTTGTTGTAGTAGAAAATGATGATGAAAAATTAAAAAAAAAGCCTCTACGAAATCATCGATATTTGATTTAGTGTCGTTCTGATTTTGAGTTCAATAATTGTCTCTGACTTGAGTCAGATTCATTTCAAAGTAATCAAGAAGGGATTGAGAAAAAAGTTGTTTTTTCTGTATCACTCAGTATGATATAGGAAATGTTGGGCAAAGGAACATGAGGAGTATCAAAGTAGTTTTGTTGACCTGATAATTTGTCGGTCCTTGAAATTTTTGATCCTCTTCCTTCTTCTTATCTGGCAACATGTGATGAAGTTGTAACCTTTGCTTGTTGGCTATTTGGTGCAACTCCATCTGCATTAGCTTGTGAACCCCCTTGCTGCAAGTATGAATTTTTAATTAATTCAGCACAATTGTTCTGTGTGAATATTGCAATCGGCTTAAGGCTCTATTGTGAGTTGGGGTTGACATCTTAATTACTGGTGGCACTTGGTTATGCATTACTACTTAGATATGAGGCATATTAAGTAGCAACAAAAACCAAAGTGTCATTAGTAATTAAGATGCCAACTGCAACTCATATCAGAGCACCAATCCAGGTGCAATATTCATACATATCAATTCTGCTATATGAATTCAAAAATTCACACCCGCATCAAGGGAGTTCACATGCTAATGCAGCTAGAGCTGCACCAAAGAGCCAACAAGCTAGGGTTAGGGTTTCATCAAACATTGTCAAATAAGGAGAGGAAAAAGGATCAAAAGTTTACAAGACCGACAAATTTCTAGGTCAATAAATCGCATTTTAAACCGCATTTTAAAAATATTTGTAAATACTTTATACTTATTGGTTGTCATTGTAAAACTATTCTATGTGTGTAAACTAATTTACATTGACCGTGTTATTATATATAAGAAAGTTTCATTGACTATGCATATTTTATTTTGTCTTTACATTATCCGTTTTTGTATTACATTTAATTGCGTGAATATAACTTTCTCTCTCCCCCGCTCACTATAATTACACCCCACTCACTATAATTTTATTGAAAATATATTTTTCAAATTTAACTGCTAAATTGTAATTTATATTATATAGATCATTTGCGTAAATTTTTTGTGATGGTGGTTTCAAAGGGCCTAATCCCCAAGAAACAAAAAAGCATGATTGAAACGGTTGGGGAACAATCCCAACATAATCTATTCTTACAACCTCTAAAAGAAAAGAAGGAATCCATAAGTTCTAGTTCAACTATCAAATATGTCGAAATTATTAGGTTGGATGTTGTGATTGGAGTTCAAACCCCAATTTATACACCTATTTCTTTGAGTTCTCAAATGATTATTATTTCATCTATATATATATATATATATATATATATATATATATATATATATAAAAAACTTATTGAACCCAATGAATAATTTTTTAAATACTCAAATAAATTTATTTTTGTGCTGCTAACCAAAGAAGATCAACCTAATATCATTTGAATGAGATGATCCAGGTCTCTTATTTCATAAAATGATTTAAATCCTACTTGACTTACATGATTGAGTATACGGAATATTTGAACAACAAGTGCTTTAAAAACAAGGAAGAAACAATTTCTCAATTGTTGGATAGAATCAAACTATTGTCATTCTCGTGGTTGGAAGCAAATAATCTTTGTTTAACTTTTGGTTTTCATAATTGGTAGTTGAACCCTTTAATGGTCGTGACATAGGGATGACAATGAACCGAGACAACTCGAATAAAGTTTGGAACTCGATTCGGTAATTAGTTCATTGAACTTTGTTCATGAACCAAACGAGCTGAACTTGAGCTAAAGATTAAATTCGTTAACTAAATGAGTTGAACTTGAGTTATATATAGTTCGACTCGTTTGGTTCATGAATTTACTTGATTATATATACACACAAAGCTAGGTAATAGTATTTAACTAATAACAATAGTAAAATAATAGAAGCAATATAAAACAACAATGGTAACAGAGTGGACCTGGATAGTTTTTAGCAATGGAAATATGTTACTTGTAGTGCCATGGTGTTTTAGCAAAGCTGCACTACTTGTCTGTAAAGGAAGCCACTTTGCTACTCTTTGATATGAAGGTGGGCGATATATTATTTCAGGGTTGTGGGATGGCTGTAGTCCTATTCGCCTTAGTTTTTTTTTTTATATAAATATTAATGTCTAAAATATGCAATTTTTTAAATAAAAAATAAATTTTAAAATTACGTGATTCGAGCAAATGAACCTAACAAGCCGAACCGAGTTGCTCGTGAACTTTAAATGAGTTGAACTCGAGCCGAAAAAAAGGTTTGTTTCGAGCCGAGCTCAGATGAGGTCGACTCGACTCAACTCATTTCTAGCCTTATTGTGACATAATGTTTTGTTTCTTTTGTTTTTCTTTCTTCGTGATTGTTTGTAAAACTTTTGAGTTCCTTTGGTGCATCTTGTGTTAGCATGAACCTTTTCATGGTATGTGAGTAGAGGTGTAACAATTCGGTTTGGACCGATTTTCAATCAGAAAAATGTCCTAATCGATGAAATCTTCATCGGTTAATTATGGTTCAGTTTTCACTCTTTTTCAAAAAAGGAATCGAACCAAACTAATCGGGTTGGTTCGGTTGATCGGTTTATTTGAAAATAAAATTCAAAAAATTCATATTTTCACAAATTTGTATTTCATCCATAAAACATACATCATACTAAAATATTTCATAAAACTTTGTATTTCATATCTTATTTTTTTATGTTCTATATTTTTCAAACAACTTTTTATAACTAACCCTACTCAATTTTTCAGAGGCATAAAAAATGATATATTTTCAAAATTTTGAAGGCACAAACATGATAAAACTAATTAACCAACAGATGGACGATCTCAACAGTGATGAGGAACGTTGAGTTAGGCCATAAGTGTGGTTGAAGGCTAGGGTTTATTTTTTGAATAGAAAAATGAAATAGAGTTTGAGGGATGAGTTGAGATGATAATGAGAGAAAGTGAATGAATTAAGTAGTATTTTATGTTGAGTTTTAATTTTGGGCCTAATGATAAGTGTGTCAGAGGAGGGATAACATTAGTAAAACAAGGAGTGGGGTTAACATCGGTTCGGTTCATCAGTTTCCCCCTGTGAAATTTTCCTTTTGGATTTTGTTCTTGTACTTTGAAGTTTTTTGGTTTTGGACATTCATGAATTTTGAGTGTACAAAATCGATGATATGACAGGGGGTTAGGGGTAAACCAAAATTTGCTCAAATTAACAGGGGATAAACTGAAATTTGCTCAAATTATAATGACGAAGTCAAAAAAAAAAATTTGCAGGAATAAAAACCAAAAATAACCAATATCACATGGGAATAAGCTCTGTTAAACTTTTTTTAAAAAATATTTTTCCACTTATTAAAACAACATTTCTTTCTTCAAAGAATAACATTTTTTGAATGGAAAAAATAACATTATTTTTGAAACCATGGTTGATAACATAACTGTTTCTTTTGACAAAGGTAGCTAATAATATTATTATATTATATTTCCTCGTTTCACAAAATATTATTATATTTTAATATATATTTTAAGTATTATCGTGTGCCTAAAAGGACGTCATTTTTAAATTAAAAGAAATTCATATTATTTCATCGAAACATTTTTTTTTAGAAACCTACCATTGTTTGAAGAAATGTTTCTTATATTTTATTCAAGTAAGTATATTTATATGAAATGATTCAAAACTTTTTCAACTTCTGTGTAGTCTTTGCGATTGTACACATAAAAATAGAGACAACTCACATTAAATTGTGATAAATATCAACAATAACATTTTTTTAAAAATATTTTCTTTTTGTTTTTGACCAAACTATAATATTATATTGAAAACCATCGTAAATAATAAGAACAATTTTTCATTTTTGACAAAGTAACAAAAATAATATTATTATATTCTACTTTTTTTACATAACATTATTACGGTGTAAAGAAGTTTTATCCATATATTCTATAACGTGTTGCCACAATAATTAATGAAATATGACAAATTATATGTTTATAACTCATTAAATGTTGTGATAATACGACAATAAATGCATGTAAAAGTTTTTTACACCGACAATGTATATAAATTAAATCCTTCTTTCATATATGTTAACTATACATGTTCAAAGTTGGATTCAATCCCAAACCTTAGTTAAACTAAAAGACAATCACGATATTCCATCTTTACGCTCTCACATCATCCTCGTTTGAATGAAATGTTTCGAATATTTTTCAAGGGTATCATGAAAAGATTCAAAACATTTTCAACTCTAAAGATTAATCTCTACAAGTGTAACCCATTTGGGTTGCCTCCGTTAGTATTGATCTGAGACCTTGAAATATAGTTATTCTATGAGTTTTTTTTTGTGGTGTTCGAGGTTCGAACCCCGGACCTTGCATATTTTTTGCATTGTCCTTACCAACTGAGCCAAGCTCACGTGGACATTTAGGGTGTGTTTGTTTCAAGTTTACCAAATTTATTCTTATGAATAACATTTCTTGGAATATAAAGATGAGAATTTTATTCCAAGGTATTTAAAAAAAATATGTTTGGTTAACTTTATAATATTCTTAAGAACCATAAAAATATAGATTATAATAAGTATCTACATATGAATTTATTCCCACATTTTTCTTTGAGAAATTTTTCTTATTCCCAGAAACATTTTATAGATGGGAATAAAATTTTAATAAACTTGTAACAAACATAGACATATATATTTCTATAATTTTATTTCCAAGAATCAACAAATATAACTTGAAACAAACACATCCATATTATATGAGTTTGATCAAAACTAACTTGCATTCGTATATGATAAACATGAAAAACTTTTTTCTTTAAATAATATCATTTATCATAATATTATATTTTGACCAAAAAATAATATTCATAAACAACCATAAATTTTCCTTTCACAAAAGTAAAAAATTAATAATTTTACAAACTTTTTTTTTCTTTTTATAATTTTACATTCAATAATACATTAATTATTCTCATTTGTATAAATCTCATCCCGAAAAAAAAAAACCAGTGTCTTTTTTTTTTCTTCGTAGATTCAATCAATTTTCAGAAGATGATGAAGAAAATTTCTATGGTGTGAAAAATCGAAGAAGCTTCGAGATTCACTAGTTGTAAATTGTGATTGTGAATCAATGAAATCTTCGCCACTTCAATCGGCGTCGTTTTGGTTCTGAGCTCAATTACTGTCACTGACTCAGTCAGATTCAAGTAAGCTCAAACCCTAGCTTCAATTCAATTTCACTGATTCATTTTTTTTTTCATTTCTGAATCTATGAATTATTTCGATTTTGTTTCAATTATTAACAGAATAGTGAAATTTTTTATTTTCACTCCAATTTGATTTAAATAATTGATTCAATATTTTCTGATTCTGAATTCTTGATTTTATTAGTCTGTTAATTTGATGAATTTTGTTGATCGAATTTGTTTGAGTTGATTTTTTTTCCTTTGAATTTTGTTATGATTGTGATGAGATTGTTACTGTTCATGGTTTTATAAATTTGCTAATTTGATGAATTTTGATGATCAAATTTGTGTGAATTTTGAAATGATTTCGGTTTTTTTGAAGTTTGCAATTTGAAAGTTTAAATTTTTATTTTGTGTGGATTTATGATGATGAAGCTGATAGATATTGTGGTTAAAGTTCTGATAAACTTGGATCTTTTATATATATATATTTTAAAAGTTTTAAGATGCAATTTTTTTTGTTTGGTAATTAGATTTGGAGGGTTTTCATTTCTCTGATGTGATTGAATTAAATTGTTTTATGCATAATCTGAAACTGAATTTTGTGGTTAGATTTAGTCTGATTTATGTGGTAGATTTTTTTAATTATGCAATGAAAAACATTGAAAGAAGGTGGATTCTAAAGTTCATTTGTAATTATGGCTTGTTGAGATGTGTATTTGAAATCTATGTGGTTTATCGGAGTCTAAGAAAATTGTCTTTTGAAAGCTTGAGTGATATATTTGCTGAAATTTCAATGCTGTTTATGTTGGAAGAAGTGTGTCCCTTATGGCTTGAAAGGATTTGATCCCGAGGTCGAAGCGGGGCATTTGTAGGAAATCCATTGTAGCACTTGAGAATGCCCTGATAACTTCTGTACCTTATATTTGGATCATGGTTCGAAATTGGGGTTGTGGTTGCAGTTATATTGCAAGCCTTGATTGTGTATAACTTCATTGTGTTGGGTGTGAAGGGGTAGATTTGGTCCCACATTTCCTAGGGATATGTCCTGTGTAGTGTGCATAAAGCTTAGGCAGCCCTCACCTTACAAGCTGGATTTTTAAGGCTAAGTTAGGTCCAACCCAAATTCTAAGACGGTATCAGAACCTATCCTATATCTGTTGTTAGGCTTTCTGCATCCTCCACGCTTCAAGTTCATTCGGGTCTGAGCATGAGGGTGTGTGTTGGAAATTCCGCCTTCATTGCGGTCTGCCCCTAGCCGCCTAATTGTGGCATTTTGGTTGCCTTCATTGCAGCCTCCAACACCTTCATCGTGTTACGTGTGAAGGGGTGGATTTAGTCCGTCATTCCTTAGGGATATGGCCTTGTAGTGTTTTATAAAACTTGGGCAGCCCTCACATTACAAACCGGTCTTGTAAGGTTGAGTTAGCTCCAACCCAAATTCTAAGATAGTCTCAAAACTTATCTAGATCTGTTGGTGGGCTTCCTGCATCGCCCACACTTCAGGTTCATCGGGGCTCGAGCGTGAGGGTGTGTGTTGGAAATTCCACCTTCATCACAGTCCGCTCCTAGCCACCTAATTGTGGCATTTGAGTTTCCTTCATTGCAGCCTACAAAACCTTCATTGTGTTGGGTGTGAAGGGGTGGATATAGTCCCACATTGCCTTAGAGATATGGCCTGTTTAGTGTTTGAAAAGCTGGGGCAGCCTTCACCTCTTTAGGTCCAACCCAAATTCGAAGACTTGTGTAGGAACTTTTTGTAGGAGAGGAGCTTAGTATAAAATCCCTGTATTGTTCGTCGAGCTGTGAAGTCATTTATCATAATAAAGTAATGAAATAACAACATGAAAAGTTGGAAACAAAAATAATGATGTATATTATTTACATTTACAGCAATTCAAATAAAAGAGTTGACCTTGGAGTAAGCTATGAATCGCAATAGTTGTTTGAATTAATTCTATTAAGAACAGCAATCCACATAAAATAATAGAATTGACTTTAGAGGGAGTGCAACACTTCCAAACAGGTTTATCTAGCTCCATCAAACATGGGTTAACATTGTGTATTTTGATATCCATCAGAGGAAGTTGGATCTAGTTTCCTGCCTCCATAGTTTAGTAGGTTGGACAAAAAAGGAAAAACATGATAGGATGCATGGAAAGGGCCAAAAAAGTAAGGAGCAGTGCGTTATTTATGAGATATCTTTAGTTGCACTGCACCATATATGCCAGCCTCAACCTCTATTGATTCTACTACTTCAACATTTAGAAACATATACCTTCTGCTTGTAGTGTACAATGTACTACATACAACTGCTCTCTGAATGCTCATGACTTTCCCGAAGACTTAACTATACTCCTTAACTTAAAGTTGGAGACGTAGACTAGTTAATTGTTTTTGTGCACATTATTAATTTTCCATATGTGGGTATCTGTGTTCGTCCATCTATATCTACATATATATATGATATGCATGCAATGTGTATTGTTCTGTGCTATAATTGCATTTAATTTATGGTTATCAATCCTATTCCTGTTTTGTGATATTTTTAAATCGGTTGTGACTATTGTTTAATTTGCCTGAGTTATTAGTGAATCTATCTTTTTTACCTTTGCTGCAGATATTGGAGATTGGTATTGTGTCCTCTGCACCTACCCATACACGTGCAGTACTGATTGAATACCTCCGACTCTTTTCAGTTGTATAGCATGGTATAGTGCCCGTTTGATGTGTCACATCAAACTGGCTAAGGCATAATCAAAATTCAAGTTTGGCAGCTTAAATTTATTGAAGAACAACATATGTAAATTATATTGTCATTGTAGTTGAAGGGAGAAGTTTTGTTGGTAAAAACAGAAAAGCATTTGAATAAAGTTGTTGGACGCGTTCTCAAGTTCCATTGAAGAAAGGGGATTGCTACCGACCGGAAATAATTATTACATTGAGCTCACATCTTCAGTACAGTATTTAATAATAAAGGATTTGATATAATGTTATAAGGGAAAAAATGGAGCGAATTTCAGAAAAACGATATCCTCTCAGTGCAAAAGATTACAAGTTATATGAAGAAGTTGGGGAAGGCGTTAGTGCCTCGGTATACCGGGCTCTTTGCATTCCACTCAATGAGATTGTTGCCATCAAAGTTCTTGATCTCGAGAAGTGTAATAACGATTTGGTACGTGGGGTTGTCTCTTGTACAATTTGTAATGTTTATCGTTTTCAGTTTCCTCTGCCTGTGCTGAATTTTATTGCATGTTTGGTTATTGTTGGTCAAGTGATCCAACACTTTTTGTTTCTAAAGCTGTGAAAAATACCGTGCTTGTTTGAGTTTGCCAAGCTGCTACGGGATGAGGTTTTTTTATGTGAGGCTCTGTTGAATCCAATCACCCTTATTTAACCTAATGTTATATATAGTATCATTATATTGTTTTCGTATTGTACTTCATTATCTTATCATTTAAGTTGTCTTGCTACATGTCTGGAGTCAATATCTTAGAAACCTATTTGGTGCTAAATCATGTATTTGTGTCTGTTTAGTTGTTTGCTCTTTAAGTCTGGTGAGTTAATATGTGTACTTGCACAGTTGCCTCCATTTTCTATAATACAAGAAATTTTTTTATCCCTAGTTCACTGTCTCATAAATAGTTGTGCAAACATCTGGGCAAATGTTTATTCCATTATCGTACACTATAAAATATTGCGGGATTGTATTCCATTGCTGTACATTCATAATGATAAGTGCACAAATATATGCAGGATGGAATTCGAAGAGAGGTACAGACCATGAGCTTGATTGATCACCCAAATCTTTTACGGGCACATTGTTCTTTTACTGCTGGGCACAGTCTTTGGGTTGTGATGCCATTCATGTCTGGGGGCTCTTGCCTTCATATAATGAAATCTTCCTTTCCTGAGGGTTTTGATGAACCTGTTATTGCAACTGTATTACGTGAGGTTCTCAAAGCTCTTGTTTATCTCCATGCCCATGGGCACATACATAGAGATGTTAAGGTATTGCGCTATATCTTAACTTATACCAGTTGTCATCTTTTTAACAGATATATATGCCCATGGGCACCCTTTTGATAGTGTATATTGAGAATTTTTCAGTTAGAATTCTTAATTATAAACTAGGTGGAATAGTGAGATTGAATGATTTTAAAAGAACTTAGTTTCTGCTTTTGTGCTGCTTGTAAGGCTGTATCTGAAACCCAGTATTAATTTCTTTTTATTTCCGTGAATTTTTATCTGCCTTTTCTCCACATGTTTGTATTCACTGTGTCCTCTTTTTATCCTCTTTCAAACATTCTTAACTATGCAGGCTGGGAATATTTTGCTTGATGCTAATGGTTCAGTCAAAATGGCTGACTTTGGAGTGTCTGCGTGTATGTTTGATACTGGAGACAGGCAACGTTCAAGAAATACTTTTGTTGGAACACCTTGCTGGTACCATTTTCTTTCTACCGAGTCTTTGTAGTTTTTCATGTGAAATCTGGCTACCCTCGTATGAGTGAGACTGTTTAAGCTATACATTATGCTAATTTTACACAGGATGGCTCCTGAAGTTATGCAGCAATTGCATGGATATGATTTTAAGTGAGTGCCTTCTCTTCTCTTCCTCCATCCACTGATGATTTAATTTTCCTTTAAAAAGGATCTTGCTCCATGATATCTTAGTCTTTGTTGAGTTTTTTATATTTTCATTTTCTCTATTAACAGAGCAGATATATGGTCATTTGGTATAACAGCACTTGAACTTGCTCATGGTCATGCCCCATTTTCCAAGTATCCGCCTATGAAAGTAATTTACTTCTCCTGTTTCTTCTAAATTTGTTTGCATGTGTCTACTGATTCCACTGTGAGCCAAGAGTTCAATTCTTTCCCTTATTTTCTTGGATGCAGGTTTTGCTTATGACTTTGCAGAATGCCCCTCCAGGTCTTGATTATGAAAGAGACAAGAGATTTTCAAAGGTTTGTGGTGTTCACTCAAACTATGTATCACCTGTTACTTAGAAAGGTTATTTATATATAGATTGTTCTTCTTTCTTTCAGTCTTTCAAAGAGTTAGTTGCCACCTGCTTAGTCAAAGACCCAAAGAAGCGTCCAAGTTCAGAAAAGCTTTTAAAGCACCACTTCTTTAAACATGCACGTGCGACCGAATATCTATCTCGCACCATTCTCGAGGGCCTTGCTCCATTAGGAGATCGTTTTAGACAGCTGAAGGTTTGATGTTCAATTCTCAATTCTTCTGTTCTGTGTAAAATTGTTTGGGTAATAATATCGTTCCTCTGATTTGCTTGTGTGTTCTAGGCTAAAGAGGCAGATTTATTAATGCAAAACAAGGCTCTTTATGAGGATATGGAGCAATTATCTCAGGTAGGTTGATTATAAATCCCCTGTGGGTTTGTGCTTGCTTCTGGCATGGTCTATACAGAAGTGGTGGTTTTTATGAGTGCGGTCTTAAATGCAATTTTGCCTTATTTCCCTTTCTGTGCTGTATCTGATTTAAATTTGTAATTTTCAATTAGACCTTGAGGGTTTAAGAATATGCTATGTTTGACCATGCAACTATTTCAAATACAGAAAGAATATATTCGAGGAATTAGTGCATGGAATTTTAACCTGGAAGATTTAAAAAGTCAAGCTGCTCTTGTAAGTATTTTCACCTTTCTATTTTGTGTGATCTATTCAAACTAGATGGGGAAGTTGGTCATTATTACAAACATTTTTGTGTTGGCGACAGATCCAAGATGAAGACATGTCAAATGCAGAAGAGCCAGATACGGTTAAGAAGAATGAAGACACATCAAATGACTTGAAGGTTCCAGCGGAGGACCTTTCTGCCTCTAATCATTCCGATGGTACATCCACACTGGACAAAGAGGTACTGTTGTCCTAAATTAGCTTATCATTTGCATTTGGATCTTTTTGAATTCTAATGTATTTGTATTGCATCTTATTTCAGGATGGATTCAACAATCTTCAGGATTTGGAAAGTTCACTTGCTTCATTTCCTATGAAACCTCTTCAAGCACTCAAGTATGCTCATCTCGTACATTGGTTTTTCCATTTCCTACTTATTTAGCGCTATCTTTTCAAGTGTTGATACTTGGTACCATGTTTGATTGTGACTAGTTAAAGATTGGGTTTTTATTTTACTTAATGCTGTCTCATTTTGTTATTATAGTAAAGTATTTGCCGAAAAAACCAGGCCTTTTATTTATCACTCGTATTAATTTTTCATTAAATTTCTGTATATATGATGTGTCCATCTTTTTACTATCCTATGATCTATATAAAATCTCGTTTATAGTTCATGCAATGTTATTTCAGATCATTTTCTTCATTCATATATAAAAACGTAATATACTATACAATTATTTTTGTATGAAAAAGAATTAAAAGATAAATGCAGACGTAGCAAATGCTAGACGTTTAAACTATCAATTGATTTTGTTTTTGGCAGCAAATTTTAATTCTTCCTTGTATTTTCAGCAAATTTAGCAATTCGGTTTCAAAGAGAAAATATTATTTCTGATATGCAATTTATGCAGAGGCTGTTTTGATGTTGGTGACGATGATGGCAATAATACTAGCCCAAGAGATTTGGATCACAGCTATGGAAGGAATGATAATGAAAGTGCTGGGCCAAGTAATTTGTCACCTCAAAATGCTCAGCCTAAGAAGTTTTTGAGTGGCTCTTTACAATCTGATAATTTTGCCAAAAAGGTTACCGATGGGGACAGGTAACTTTTTTCTTTATGACAGTGTTTCTGCCACATTATTTTTGTTGCTTGTTCTGTCTTCGTCACTCTTTTTTTGGGAATATTATTAACAAACAACGAATTCATTGATTTCCTTATGAAGTGAAACATGATTATTGAGATTTTATGGAAATTTGGTATCTGTTGCTAGCTTTATTTTGTTATGATCTGGGGCTGTGAGGTGTGAATATTTTTATATTTTCTTTATTTTGTTATGATCTGGGTCTGTGAGAATGTGGTTATTTTTATATTTATTTAGTATATATTTTTGTTTCATTACTATTGCTGGATATTTGATTGAGTTGAATTATTACTATTAGTGTACTAATTAGTATTATGTATCTTGAAAGGGATTATGTACAAACAAAATATCCTTCCGAGCGGAATCACAGTGGTCCATTATATCGGCAGAGGAGAGAAATCAACAACTTTCCATCGGGTACATATACTTTTATGCAAATGTGATTGGTGTTTTGATAATCTTTAAGATTTTTTCCTCTTATCAACTAGTTTTGTAGTTGTTTTATCTGAAATAAGACCGGGAAATGGCTCTTAAATAATTTTTTCAATGCTGCTTCCATATACAGTTGATGACACATCAGAAGGAGCAATTGTCCAGCGCAGGGGGAGGTTTAAGGTCACATCTGCAGATCCCAGTTCAATGGTATGTATTATATGGCAGATATTTTTTTTCCTGCCCAGTACTTTTGTTACTTCTAACAAGTTTTTTTTGCATGCTGAATCATCATAGGATGCGGTTATTTATCTTTCAATCCTGAATTTCTCCATTAATTACTAATTTAGGGCTTTGAAGTCTTATTATCTGCAAGCTTAACTATTAACATCTGTATTGTTATATTGAGACTATTATGGTTGGATTTCGATGTGCCATGATGTTTGATTTCATTGACATTGAGGATGGAACTTAAGTGATTTATGTTTTAGGCAATGACTTTGTAATCATTGCCCCTCCCCTTTTTTTTTACTCATTCAGGGTCTTTCAAACAACACTTCTGGCCCAGTTGCTGTAAGTCCTACTCCTACCAGTCCCCCAAATCAGAACTCAATGGCGGCTTCTATCCTTCCATCACTGCAGTGCATCTTGCAACAGAACGGCTTGCAAAGGGTATGCTTCAGTTTGTATTTCTTAGATTTTTGTCAAATGACCAGTGAAAGGTATAGATTAATTTTTTCCCGTGGGTTTTTGACAGGAAGAAATTGTTAAATTGATAAAGTATGCAGAGCAATCTTTTGGTATTTCCTCTCATCTTTATGCGTGCGAATCTATGTGTGTCTTATGTATATATTTGTCTACTGCTCCTTAAAACTGGAAAATGTTGTTTGCTTCGTTTAAATAATTTCACTTGTTGCAGGTAAGAATACAGAATCAATAGAGGCAGGAGCATCTGATGCTTTGCAGGTAATATACTTCCCTTTTTACGTATCAGCTTTTAAGAACCTCTTATGTGATTTCCATAAAAAATGTTTCTTCAGTCATAATATTTCTTCAATGTTGAGCCACGTAGATTTCTATAACTTGTGATTGTTTCAGATGATTGCTATGGATGTTGATATTTAATTAAGTCATTGTTTCATGATGTTATGATATGATTATAACAAGCACTTAAGCACACCAATAGCTAGTTATAGTCCTTGGGTTTGGGTTCAATTTCTGGGACCTGCTTGATGTCGCAACTGAATTTCAGCCTGTATTTTTAGAGGCAGAAGAGGACCACCAATACATTAAAAGGGATGTAGATTTAAATGGTTTGTTTTTTTTGAGATGATCTCTGACTATATATTATGAAATTGTCCGACCCATGTAGATTTAAATCTTTGCAATTGTAGCATAAGGCTGAAAGGGATAAATTATATTTTAAGAAATTTGATATTTTTAACTCAGGAACAAATAGTTAGCATAATTTGGGGTTTGAAATTAAAAATTAAGTTGAAGATTAATGACAGAGAGAGTCATTAGTCTTAATTTATTATTTGTCAAGGTCTCTCTTGCTATACCTGTTTTGTTGAATTGCCTCATATTGGTGCAACTTGCAGGCATCACCTGTGTCGACTAGAGAGAAAGAGCTGCATTTGCAAGTGATTCAACTCCAACAGAGGTATATGAATGTAACTATATTTCTGAAGTTTTGTATGCTTACATTCCACATACATCTTATTTTAAACTTTTATGTCAGCATTGGGAGTCTTGTCGAGGAACTGCAGAGACAAAAGCTGAAAAATGTTCAGGTGTGTTAATCTTGGACAGACACACGTACTGATATACCCTTTTGGTTCGATCAGTGATGCTTTGTATATTTTTCATATTATGATACCCTTTTGAAACATCTTATTCTTCTTTTATGTGAACTATAATACTATAAACTATGTTGCGTTGTTCTTATTTTTACGTCAATAGATTCATTAACTCATTGCCTACGTGACATAGATTGTAGATTTACCATTAATGCTGCATGCTGTTTTTAATGAAAAATGATTTTGTCAATCTATTTGCCCGTCTTCATTAAAATTACACATGTAGTGCTAGCACCTGTAAGGTTCTTTATTTTATGTCAACTAAGTTGGAATAGTTTTTTCAATTATCTCACTGTCTGTTTGGTTTGCAGTTAGAGAGACAGTTGAGCAGTATGGTCAACAAAGTTGAAAAGTGAAAAACGAGCTGATGAGCGTTATATGGTTTGATTAATCTTGGACAACACCTGACATTCAGTGATGGATTGGGGCATATCTTATTACCATATGTGAACTTCTGTTTGCGGCAGACACCAATTTTTGAGTCACCTGTAAAATATAATTTATTTGACAAGATTATCAGATCATGTAATTATGACTCTCTCCCTCCCTCCCCTCCTTCTCCCCTCCAAAATAATAATGACTCCTGAGAATTCTGATTATTGCATATAATAGTTTTTCACCTTTTTAATGCGGCTCTTTGCTTTTTGGGTTTCAGTTAACTCATATCATCATTGGATTGTATTTCTTCATATTATCTGCTGTTGAACCGCTTATGCAGGTAGAGAGACACACCAAAGAGGTGAAATTTCAAAATTGCGTGAGCCATCTTACCTATCTTACTTTTATTTGCATATGCAGTTTAATTGTAGGTTATCCTTCTAACTAGGTAAGTTAAAGGATAATGGTACCTTTTTGTCTTTAGGATTATATTAAGGAGAGGTACTTAGAAGAGTTTATTTAGACTTATCTTATGATTAAAGTGTTGGGACAATCACTGCTTCCACACTAATCATATACACATTCTCTCACAAATGACACTTGTGTATAGAGTTAGATCCAAAACATGGCTTAGTTGTGTTTTGGCTGCTTCTGAAACTTAATCACCAAGTCACATAACCTATTAGAAAATAACCTATAAGTAGCAGTTACATACCCCACTTTAGATTGTTTAATGAGAACCCTCAAGTTATCCCTCGGAATTTTGAATTTTTCACAATTCAAAGACTTGGTAATTCAAGTAGTAGTTTTATTTTAATTTATATTTGTTCACCTGACCCTTTAGAAAATAAAACTCTTGGGGTGTGTACTCCTTTTTTCTTTGATTGAAAAAGTGCACCCACTCATGCTCGATGGTTTGTGGTTGTGCTTGTTATTCTTTTCTGCTATTCTGTTTGTGAATGAGTGTTTTAGCTTTAATTCATTATCTGTGTTTGCGACTCTGCATATAAAGAGATCAACATTGTTTTTGTCGCTTTTGTTTAGAAAAAATCAGAATGTTGTCCAACCTGCTGAACTGATTGAACACCAGTTTTGTTCGATTTTACCTATTTTCGACCATGTTTAACGGCTCTGTCTGGTTTTATAGCATAGTGGTTTCCAGTTGCTATTTGACCAGTTGCAGATCAGGAACCGGCTGATCTGTTTTCATTTTCATTACATTGCTTAAACCATTTGGTTTCCGGTGCAACCAGAGGCATCAAAGCAAAAGTAAGCAATCAATACAGACAAATTAACAATTGTAAAACGGAAACGTTTCCAAAATAAGGAAAAGTAAAAACAAGGATTACATACATTGAAGAGGAAAAAGAGATAATAACACCAATAATTGATGATAAATAAATAATAGAGTAAATAGTCAATTTAGTATTTTATATTGTAATGATCAGGCATTTTAGTCTATTAATATCAATAATGTTTGTTTTGATATGCTCCACTTCAAAAGACTATTATAGGTTAAATTTTATTATAGAAATAGAAATACTTTGGCGAATGAACTAAATTGATTGAAACTCTCTAATTTAAGGGGTAGTTTATTTAAGATACTTGATTTAATTGAATATTTAATTGAAACATACTCTACCAAAAATATTATACTTTATTGATCACAACATTAAAATTCCAGACTAAAGCTTATACTTTCTTGAGGTGCAAAAGTTTGTTCACAAGCTTGCAACGATTCCAAAACGGTCTTAAAATCAACATTCTCATCGATCTTCACAGTGCTCTTGACTTTCACATCCTTCAAGTCATGCCACCAACACTTTTTGGTGTTTTGGCTTTGTTTGCCCCTTCCCTGTTGTTGTGCTTATATTTTTCTGCATTGTCCCTTACTGCTGCTGTTGCGCTTTGTTACAGCATGCAAGGCCTTTTATTTGTTTCAACAGCTTGCTAGTTTTTCCACTTCTGGTGCTTGGCCTTTGAAATATATATGCCGATGGGATACTGTTTACCCCTTGTATAATGAAGAATTGATAAATTAGTTGCTTGTTATATAATTAGTTAAACATCATCTAAATTAACCACCATATGTAGCTTAAAAATAATAACCTTTATTTTTTCATGAGTTTTCATAACCA
>Ga0228711_1000410_pt1 | contig 51051 bp, 30 predicted proteins | sample MedpolnodulmetaG_2_FD_177996 | JGI IMG/M metagenome (GOLD analysis project Ga0228711, IMG submission 177996) | Root nodule microbial communities from Medicago polymorpha collected in Santa Monica, California, United States - brown nodules | ecosystem: Host-associated > Plants > Roots > Nodule... | reverse complement strand
CATGTTTTAGTTGATATCATTGACAAATCTCATAATCTGCCACTTTTCAACACCACTTGTTAAAACCCACACTATCTTGGATTGCACGTGTTGATATAATAAGGGTAGAGAAAATGGTTTTGGTTGTCACCAAAGTGACCAACTTCTTTATACTTGGGTTGCTTTTTTGCAGGAAATGCATTGGAGTATAATAATAACTCAGGTTGGATTAACTCACGCAAGGGCATTTTCGTCAATTCAGCTGGACGCGAGTAAAATGTGTAGGAGGAAGAGCAGAAATCTAGCTGTTTTGGGAGCGTGGGTATGCGTTTTGGTTTATTTCGTTATGTATACTCCGGCCTCACTATTTAGGGAATTTTAGCGAGTTTTTAAGTTGGTGGTGTTCCATATATATGCGGCGCCGATTGTATTTTTTTCTTCCTTTCCGCGAGTTTTTTATGCGCCTTGCATTTACGCGACGAGAATAAATTTGCCATTTCAAAAAAAATATATAAGTAAGGCATTTATGTCATACATGTGTAATTAGTTGTTGTGCCTGCCTTTAATTAAGCCAACGGATATAATTAAGTCAAATTTGCTCATAAAAAAAGTCAAACGCTATAGCTATTCTATGGCGCACAAAAGTGTACGTACATAACCAATAGTGTAGCATATCACTGAAATAACAACACAACTATGGTTCCCAGGTAGTCTACAACACAGTGACGCAATATCATATATTTCGTGCTAATACAATACTCCTTCCGGTCTCAAATATAAAAAAATATTCTTTTTTTAAGTTCATTGAATAGTTAATGTATCTGGTCTACATTGTAAAACAAATACATTAATTATTCAATGAACCTAAAAAATGAATCTTTTCTTATATTTGAAACCGGAGGGAGTACATACAAACTCAGGTTGTCTCAAAGTAAATACAAGCAAACATAAGTCCCAAACAGATCATAAACTAGATATATCAGGGCAGTCATATGCAGCAAGAAAGCAGTTGACCAATTATTTGTCTACTGCAACAATATTTCACAGAATCAAATGCATTAATCTTTGGAAAGAAACATATATGAAGCAATGTTGTTGTTATGGTATATATTCATCTAAATGAAGTAGAGAGTAGTATCCAACTACTGTAAAAGTAATACACTATTTACTTAGATGAAAGAATTGAGATAAACAAATTCAAAAAAGTATACAATATAATACTCTTTCTGTTATTTAAGCAATATTGCAAAATCTATAATGTCACCAAAACCATTGTAAAGTAACTAAAATAGAAAAACTATCATAATGAAAATTGCATTTGAAAAATGATTGGAATTCTTCTTATTTTGCTTTTCCTTGGTAATCACAAGTCCACAAATTGAACAACAGATTTTCTCAAATATCATACTCCCGATTCGCTTGTGTGATTGAGATGAAAATCATTAAGTCAGTGAGTAGCAATCAAGTAATGTATCTAATGAAATAAACTATCTTCCAACTACCACTAGACTAAAGCACCAAATAGAAGTTACAAAACCAGTAAAGAGAAATGCTCTTTTAAGTCTAAAACATTTTTGACAGATTTGTGACAAGCGAGATAATATTATGACACTGATGCTATCAAACATAAGCAAGCGGAATAAATCAAACATAAGATACTAATTCCAACAACAACAAATAACAAATGATACAATGATGACAAATTGAAGGACATGATCTCGCAGCTATTCACTTAACAACTGAACAATGTTGAAGGTTAATTTGAAGGGCGTTGAGTTTGTGTGGAATAAGTTGTTTCGCATAAATAAGTTGATTTGAATAAGTTGTTTTGAAAAAAGATATCTTAATAAGCTGTTTTGCATAAATAAGTTGTTTTTAAAAAGAAATCTTAATAAGCTGTTTTGGATAAATAAGTTGTTTTTTAAAAAAAGATCCTAATAAGTTGTTTTGCATAAATAAGTTGTTTTGAATAAGCTGTTTTTTAAAAAGAGATCATAATAAGCTATTTTGCATAAATAAGCAATTTCGAATAAATTGGATTTAAAATAACCAATAAAAAATGATCCATTGGATCTTTAAAATAAGTTGGATGGATTGGACCCATCCATATTTTTTAATGGATGGATAGAATCCAATCCATTAAAAATAAATTGTTTGACAGATGGATCGGATGGATTTTATAGTGGATGGACCGGATGGATATAGATTTGATGGATCCAATTGCCACCCCTACTTCGAACCAGCAAGAAACAAAGACAACTCGGCCGCATGTTGATCATTCAGAAAATAAGCGTGACTAAGATCCAAATGTTGTATAGATTGACACTTGGATAACAGCGAGTAAATTCCATCGATAAAGTTGGTTAGTCTAGGAAAAGGTTGACCGATGTTGAGTTTTTCAAGCAAAGGGAAACACTCTGCAATGAGTGATAGGTCGTCGTTACGAAGAAAACTGAGGTAACAAGTGAGAGAGGTCAAAGTTGTAATCTTTTGTAAAAAAACTCGCAACCCATTTGAGGGAAAGATGCGTAGACCAAAGATATCGAGCGATGTGAGTTTGTTTAATGGAAAATGAGAGATATTACAGAAAAGGTTGTTGAGGTCATGGTTGACGTTTAATAGCGAGAGACTGAGGGATTTGAGGTTGGTGAACCTTTCGAGGAGGCGACCGAGGATAGGGAGTGCTGCATTTCCGACATGGATTGAGAATCAGAGCCGGTCCGAGATAGAGAGGAACCGTTTGGATACGAAGGATACAAAATTCAAATCAACTTTAACGATGAATCTAAAGATACACTCCCAACACTCGTCAGGTAGATCTGAATGTGTTGCTGCCACGGTTTGTTGTGAAGATTTCTTCATTCTCACTGTGAGTTAGGGTTTTGCAGAGAGGGGTGAAAATTGAAGAAAGTGTGAATTGAGAAGTTGAATGGAAGGTAGGATGAGTGAAAATTGAAGAAGAAGATGAAGAGAGAGAGGTGAATTGGAGGAAAACGATGATGAAGGTTTGTTAGGGTTTCGAAAATGACATCAATTAATAATGACGATGGTAATTGGTAAAGTAATGCTTCGAAATAAAACGATGTTGTTTGTCTCTTCAACTTCTAATAGTGAAGGTATTGCAATAGGCTTATTCAATCACCCGGTCCCTTAACTTAATTGATTGTCTCAATTTGGTACAGAACAAAACATAAGGGACCAAATTGATACAAATTATAGTTAGGGGACCAAATTGAGACAATCAATTAAGTTAAGGGACCGGGTGATTGAATAAGCCTATTGAACTAACATAAATTTAGAGTAAACCATCAAATTTGTCTTTGCACCAAATTCTCAATTTGGTCCTGATTCTATTAATGACTTAAAATGGTCAATGCTTTGTTCGTTTTTTAGTTAGGTCCCTCCGTTAGTTTCCTTCAACACCGAATCAGCCGGGCCTGCGTCCTTTAACTCCAAATCAGCCTTGATTACAGCTAAAAATGGCGATTTTATTCTATTTTTATAAACGTTTGACAACGACATGGACCATTTTGAGTTATTAATAGAGTCAAGAATCAAATTGAGAATTTGGTAAAAAGACAAGGACCAATTTGATGGTTTACTTTACTCCATAAATTTATGAAAAATAGTATATTATTACAATAGCTTATATAAATAAATAAAAAGGTTAATAGTTATTTTGATTCTTGAATGTGTAACAAATAATCACAATAGTCTTTTAATGTATTGAAATTTTAAAATAGTATTTGATTGTACACTTTGTTAGTCAACTTAGTCTCTGATATTAAAGTACTTCGTTAATATTCATATTAGTACTTCAATATATTTATTTATTGTCGTATCAGTCCTTATAAAATATAAATACCTACTTATTTTCATTTCAGTCCCTGTAAGAAAAGAGTTATTGTGAGTATTGATGGATTATTTTAGCATCGGAGACTATTTTAACTAACAAAGTGCACAATCAAGTATCATTTTAAAATTTTGATAATTGAGTGACTATTGTGACCACTCTTTACAAATTCAGGAACCAAAGCGACTTTTACAAAATAAGTGTTTATGTTAATATGTTAATTAATAAATTCTCTCTAATGAAAATTAGATTATTTTAAAAATAAGTTCATCCAAAAGAGCTCTAAGTTAGTGTAACATTGCACTATGTAAGAATCTGAGTTTCAACTATGGAATAATAAACTTTAAATGGAGGCTGATTGATAAAAAAAAATGAATAATTCTTCAAAAGTAATAATTTATGAACTTTTTAAAATGAAAAGACAATTTATACATAAATTATCACTCTTTTATCAATTTAGTTTGTGAATTCTTAAATTGTGGAAAATACATCAATTTAGTCTCTAATTTACTTTCTATGGATTATGTATGATTAATGAAATTTTGAATGGATTATATATGGATGTTTAAAAATTGAAGTGTTTTGGCAATTAAAAAAAAGTTATTTTTTGCAAAAAAAATATATAAATTAAGAAATTTTTCAAAAAAAAAAATTAATTAATTAAAAAATCCATGGGTACCCATGAATACTCACGGATACCTTAATACCCGCAGGTATCTGCATAGTGGGTACCCATGAGAGAATGGAGCGGGCACAGGTATCATATTATCGAACGGGGCGGGGGACGAGTATCATACTATCCGTACTCATGGATACCCATTTACATCCTTACTCTAAACTATAATAGTTGAATAAGAGAATAGTTTAAAGATCTTTTAATTTATATTAATATTTTATAGACTAAACTGATGAGAAAGTAATAATTTAAATATTAAATTGTTTGTTTGTTCAATTTCATGATGAATTCTATACTATTTTTTAGACAAATGTTAATAAAATAGCCCAATAAATATAACCCGACCCAAATAATTATGTTAATAATATAAATACAACAGTTAAACTCTTTATTAATCTCTTTTTCACTTCAAAATTTCGAAATTTTGAACTTTCCCGGCAATAGCTTTTTCACTGCTCAACACAAAGGTTAATCTCTCTCTCTCTCTCTCTCTAGGGTTTCGATTTTCACCTCATAATCAAATCCTTCCACTGTGTTAGGGTTTCGTTCACTTCAATTTCTCCTAATTCTAATTCTCGTTTCGATTCTGTTTAAAATTGTTGATTCCGATGGTTTTCTGTTATTAATTTTACTTTTTTTTTTCTTGCCGAATCCGATTGTGCAGGTTGTAAGGTTGAAGGAATGGATCGGGTGGTTGCAACAGTGAGCGGTTACCGTGAACCCAACCGATTCAATCTTATTAAGCTCATTTCGCGTTCCGGTGCCAGTTACGTTGGAGATATGTCGAAGTCAATTACGCATCTGGTTAGTTAGTTTCTTCGTTTTCGTTAAAGAATTTAACTTTTTGATTGTTTTGTAGTAAGATTGCTTATATACAGTGTTCAGATCTAACAAAATCTAACTTATTTAATATTTTTTGCTATATTGTTAGTGATGAATTGGGAAAAAAAAATGATTTTTTCTGATAGAACTAATCATAATATCAATTTGTTCAAATTCCGCTACATATGAGTGCTATAGGCTATAGCGCTGCAATTTCACAATATTTTTTACTAAATAGTGTATCACTGAACTATAACGATTTGTTCAAATTCCGCTATGCAATAGAGTTATAGCTCCACTGAAACCTCTATTTAACAACACTGATTATAGGAGGCTGATGCTCCACATTGAGTAGTAAGCGTCTACGAGATGCTCAGTGAAGTATTGTAGTGGCTTAATTTTTTTTGTCTCCTTGGTAGCTAGCTTTTAGAAAAGAGTTCTCCAAATGTTTAGATACTTATTAGATTCCTTTAGTTTCACATCCACACAAAGGTAATAAATGGATTTTTATTTCATTGGGCATTATGTATTTAACTAATTACAGGTTTTTCATATATATACATTTGATGACATTTGTTTAATCGCATTTTGTTTTCTCGTTCTGTGTAATCGAATATTGTGATTGAATGTTCAGGTGTGTTGGAAGTTTGAAGGAAAGAAGTATGACATTGCCCGTAAGTTAGGAATATATATAGTCAACCACCGTTGGGTTGAAAACTGTGTAAAGAAAGGAAGGCGTGTCCCAGAAGATTCTTATACCTTGCAAAGGTGATTTTGTTTTCTCTTTTTTTTTTTTGCTGCCCAATTATTGTAGAATTATACCAAAAATTCATTGGATTTTATAAAATTATCAGGGCCTTTTGATAGAAAAAAGACAGCACCATGGGATTGTGTATGTTTGTGTGTGTGTGAATTTAAATGACTGTTGGAAATGCATAAGCTGCTCAATTTGCTGTGACAAGTTTTGCTTTGAGTCATGCCTGGTTTAAACTGAAATTTACTTTTACAGGTATAGAACCATTTGTAGACCTGAATCTAGTAGCTTAAATTTTAAGATAAGTTTGTTTTTGAGTGTTGTTAGTGCTAAAAGCCGACGAGTTAAACCTCACTGGTTTATGTTGTCGTATGTTCCGTATATATTATGTTATGTGATGGGCTTCTCTGTGTGGAGTCTGAGTTTGCTGAAGGTTGTTTTGTAGTTTGAAGTTTGGCATCATTGACCTTATTAACAAGTAAGACGGTTATTTTGATTGGAGTCCATGTTACTGATGCTTCCCTTTGTTATAATCTGCCGTATCATTATTATTTTCAGTGGACATGAAGTAGGGCCATTATTAATGGAAGTTCCAGTCAATGTTCAAGCAAGTACCTTATCCAAGAATAAAGTGGTCAGAGGCAGATCATGTGATATTGTGTCCGAAAGGCAAAATACTGACTTCAGTTCCGGGGTCTGTGGAATTTCTGTTTTGGAAGATTCTTCTTTACTGAAACAGGTAACAACAGGCTTTTTGCTATTTCTGTTCCCCTCTAGCTCCTCCTCAATCGTTATATGTTTTTTTTAAGAATTCAACCGTTATATGCAATGTTCATTTTCGTGTTTCCAAGCATGTTCTGAATTCTGATTCATAAGTATGTTGCTTAGTTTTCTGAATAGGGCTCAGCTTTCAGGAAGTGATATGTGGTGTAATTAATACTCATGTTAACAGTTAATGCTTAACCATTTTCTAAACTTGTTATTTATGCATGTGTGTCTTTAGGTGTAATAACAAACATAAGAATTTTTTTAATACCATAAATAGAAGGGCATTACAATCCTGTAGGTGCATTATGTTATACAATGGACCAAGTAAATGAATTATGTTTATGTTCTTCTGGATTCTCCGTTAATCTTGTGTCTCTACTTTCCTTTTTTTAAGCATGGGGAGTCAAGTTCATATCCTCCTAGACTGTCAAGAAAAGGTAAAAGAAATAGAGGAAATGATGTTAGTACCACGGCTAGACATTCTCGTAAAGGAAGAAGGGTTGTGAAAAATGATGGTGAAGTGTCGATGGCCCCTATAATTTTAGATTTAAGCACAGACGACCAGCTTTGCGAAATAGATTGGCAAGACACTGATGCTGCAGCTACATCCACCCTTTATCGCCATGTCAATATTGACAATATTCAAGAAAATAGTGAAGGACTTGATGCTGGACTATCTAGTCAAAGTAGAACTATCGATGGAAGTTCAGATGGCATTGAGCAGAGCCGAGATTCAAATCATATATCTACTCTCAGAAATTCAAATTTGTTTATAGAAGACCCCCTTCCTCTGACACAAACATCAGCAGATTTATGTTCCAGTGCTGCTGAAAAGTTCCCTGATGGTGATGTGGTTGATAATTTTGATGACTCCCCTACTTCAAATGAGTTGTCATGTGTTATATGTTGGACAGATTTCAGTTCAACAAGGGGGATTTTGGAGTGCGGACATCGGTTTTGTTTTTCATGCATCCAGGGTTGGGTTGATCGCAGAGTATGCCTTTTTTCAATATCTTTTTATTATTATACATCAAAGCCTATTAATTGATTAGTATAGTCTTGTCTTTTCTTATGCTGGCTATTTTCTTTTGAATGAATTTGAAAGTTGGTTATATGTTTTATTATCCTTTCATTCTTACCGAAAAAACATAATTCAGCTTTTATTCAACCAATAGTAATTTGGTTTCTGTTTTCTCATTGGGATTTTGAGGCTCCACATTGCTGACATTGTTAGGCCTCATTTTATTAGTTGAATTGAATTGTTATACAAATACAAATATGGCTCCCTTTAGTTGTTTTCAAAAGTGTGTAGTTATAGAGTTTAGTCATAACTCCTTTTTAGATTTCTGATGTGCCATCAGTTTTTGTCAAATAATTGCTTATGTTTTCTTTACATAGCTGATGGCACATGGGACTTGACTTTATTAAATGTTCAATTACATCAGCTATGGCACAAAACTCACCATCATGAAACTTAAATGACTTTCAAATAAATTACAAGCTTCTCATTCCAGTACATCTTCGAGTTTTAACTGTGAAAAGATGTTTTAACATTTTAGCTTTATTTCATGTATATTTTTCCAACCTAATGCTAAGAGAATTTTGTTGTTGCTGTAGTATTTTTGTTTATTTTAATTTTCCCTTACAATAGGTTATGGTTTATATATGGAACTTTGAATTGAATATGTAGAACTCATTTGACAGTCTTGTATAGCTTTCCTCTATAGATGTCATTTTCAATGTTTCTTTCATTCTCATTATTGTTTTTCATATTTATAGAAAGCAATGGGGAAAGTTTCAAACTGTCCTTTGTGCAAGGCAAGTATTATGAAGATCATGAAAGTTGAGCATGCAGACACCACTGATCAAAAAGCATACTCCCAGACAATTCCATGTGATTACACTAGCTCAGATGTTTTTATCCCCATTGATCAAGAATTTCCAGACAATAGCTTAGAGGTATGCTTATCTGTATTAAACTATATTTATTGTTGGCGTATCCTTAATTTTTTTTTTAATATTCTCATACTAGTTTAAAATTTAAATCAAATAGTAGTACTTATGCATTTAATTTTGTGAATGATGAATATTTGGATAAGATTCTTTCATTCCAACACGAAGAATGAAAACCAAAGAAAAAAATTTAGAGACCAAAACTAAAATTTGCTCATTTTATGGGACAAAAACATATTTAACCTAATATTTTATTCAACAATGCACTTCTGATAATACGTTAGAATAACTCATTAATCTTTATTGTACACATTTTGGCTGGAAGTTTATGCATTACTGGAATATAATTTGTGTCATTTTGTGACTTGTATTTTGCTTATACAGTCCTCAGGTGCTTGTGTAATTTGCGGTGGCCGGGAACCAGAAGATCTACTTGAGAATTGTGATGTTTGTCGATGTCGAAGAATTCATTCTTATTGCATGGACCCTCCATTACGACCATGGACATGCACTTCCTGCAAGGAACTTCGAATGCTTTATCGTAACCGCTTATATTAGTAAGCACTTTTGTATCCATCCCTTACTACGACTCATGGAACACCCAAGTGTTTGGAGTTAAATGATGTTTTAAGAATATCGCTAGTATGAAGTTTGTTGTACTTGTGATTGTGAGGATAGCTTTCACATGCTGTAAAATTCAAAGCAAAACTGTAGTATTTTAAGTGACTTCAAATTGTCAACATCTGTCGATTCAATTTGATTATCTGTTTAGGAGTAATCTCGCCGTGTGATTTAACATGAGTTGAGAGAGTTCAACTGAACTTTCACTTTATAATTCTGTTCAATTGTAAGCACATGACTGTTGAAGTGGAACATCACTAAATAAAGGTGACAACATAGGCATCCTTTATATATGTTAGGTTCTCCATCTAAATCTAAATGTGTTGGATTCATGAAAAATACTCACATGTATTTATTTATAATTATAATATCTAAATATCAGAATTGAATCTGATAGTATCATTGTTGCCTCGACTTTGTTCACGGATGCCTTCAATGATGCTCTTACTCTGAGGCAATAGAAGTCTGAAAGACGAATAAACTTGTTTGCAACTTTGGCCTCAATCTTGTGATTGAATTGGAATATCAGTCCCTTGTTCATGTTCTCAACTCAAGGAAGTGCCTCGGATTGTTGAGTGCAAGTGATAGTCAAACTCTTACAAGGATATTCTTAGATGCATTGTAGGCATGCTAAACGATTTTGCCGCCAATCTAAAAATACATGATTTAAATTTCTACCCCTTCTCCCAATGAATTAAAACCAAGGCATGAACTTTATATATGTTCCACCAAATACCCAACATTTAATAGTTCCCTTCTAAAAAGATTATATTTATCGTATACCACATCCCCCAAGTAGTAGCAACCAAATAATGTGATTATAGCTTATTGATGTTGTAACAAGAGTGAGTTATTGATCAAATTGAAAAGGAAAAAAAAAACTATTAGTGAGATAGAAAATTTCATTAAAAACATTGTGAGTTATTTATTAATTTTAAATTTTTTAGTTGAAAATGTCAGTCATTTTTTTTTATATATACTTTTGGTATTTTTGTGTGTGAATTGTGTATTCATAATAACCAATTAATCAATTGAGTCGAGTAGGACCATAATGGATGACAAAATATTGTTTTCTTCTTATAATTGAATTCGAATTCATAACCTCTAATTAAGTTGGAATAGACTCAAACAATCATATTTTAACTACTCTCGTGTATTTCAGTATAATTTTAAATTATAATTTTACCGGCAGAGCACAATTTAGAATGATAAATATCCTCCAAATCTTTAAGACAAAAGCTTTTTCTGTCACTGAATATTTCCCCCCCTGCTATATATCTTTGACAAGTCATGTTTTTAATAAGATGTGTGGTTGGTATGAATATATCGACAAAGGCATTTGAATGAAACATTTATGCAAAGTCATTTTCTTTCCAAAGTATCTTTGTGCTTCCTTTGAACTTTCTTTTTCATGTGCAGGTATTTGTTTTTATCAGAAACCACTTTGTACATGATCTCCATACCACATTAATATTGTGATATATTTGGTTTTGAACCTGAAATTTTCCATTTGTGTGTCTATATCATCAAACTAAAAAAAGTGATTATGCTCGTTTTGTAGAAATTTAATATGTTTCTATATCATCAAACCAAAAAAATCTGAAAGAAATTAGCTTCATAATAATTGGGCGGATCAAAAATAGAAAAGGGACATGAAAGTTAATTTTGGAAATAAATCTAAAAGAAATGAGCTTCGTAACAATTGGTCAGATTGTAAATCACGTGTTTTTACCTCAATGACAAATGTCAATATTGTTAAGCTGCATATCTTAATCAAGATGAAAACTCATCATATTTTTTTTTTTTATAAGTTAAATCAGTCAATTGAAATTGACAGTTAGGGGAATCGAATTAAATACCTTAAGGAAGAGCACATTTCGATCTAAGTCAACACCACCAGCTCAACCAAATGGATTGTACCATATCGTGATTATGTTTGTGTGAATTTCAGATCATATTATACTTCGTCTAACAAAAACATGTGTGCCTAAACGAGTAGTAAATGAGAACCATTAAGATTATTTTTTTATGTATATAATAAGGATAATTAAGAAGCTGATAAGAATTTATTTTTGTTAGCTTATTAACTAACAAATGTACATTCTTATTAGCTTCTTTGTATTTTTTATTCTTCAAAAACAAAAAGTATTTTTGAAATCGATCATGCACCTACAATTATGAAGACTATTATTTCGAGTCAAAGCTACATTACACAACGATCAATTCTCTTTCAAATAAGTTTTAATTCCAAACACTCTGGTTCAAAAGAACCAAATATTTTATAAAAAAAAGAAAAAAGAAAGAATATTACCAAAAAATTAGCTAGATAAGATTTTACTTTTTTATTTCAATTTTACTTTATTTGGTCCTATAAATTCTTATGTATGAAAATACTCAGAAATATTCACACAACTATCCAAAAATAAACATCACACATGTTCCTCACACAATATCCAAATACTAGTGTTATATTCACCACAAATATGTCATGTCAACTAACACTTGGTTAGATTGGTTCATGGTGGATGTTACCAACATCTCTTTGAAACAACATAGGATGAATCAGCTACAATCATAATTTATTAAAAAAACAAGTTCTAAAACCTAAAGCATCATAAGACCAAAGTTTTGGACTTAGGTGAATCAGCTACTTTGAGAGTCTCTTCAATGAGCTTTTTGGCCTTCCTGCTCCTTATTTCCATTCTCATACTCTCACTCTTCTCCACCTTATTATATTCCTTCTTTTTCTTCAATGACTTTATTTTAGCTTTTATAGTCATCACCACCTTTTTTAGCCCCAACATTGTTGATTCTGCTCACAAATGAAAGATATTTTTAGTTTCTTCACTCATTGCACAAATAACAACAACAATAAGAAGAAAAAGAAGAATGACGACTCAAAAGGAAGAGAAGCAAACCCTTTTAAATATGAATTAATTTGTGAAATTTTTGAACCCTTCTTTGGTTGTAGACGGAAATTCCTCTTCTTATAAGAGAATGAAAAATATATGGTTAGGGTGGAAGAAGTAGCTGTGTGTTTTCTTGTTGTCGTTCCAAGTGGATGAATGGAAATTAAGGATTTGCATATATGTTATGGGGTTCAAGTAACAAAATATGTCACTTTTATGGTATTTATTTTAAGTATAATTATTTTCACTTTCATATATTTTTTCTAAAATATCAATTGAATGTTAAAAGTTGTTTGGATATGAAAAGGAAATGAGTTAAAGAAAGAGTGTAAAGATTATGTATTGATATAGTAGTGTCAAAAATGTGTTAGGAATAATTGGAATATGAGAAAAATAAAATAAAAAACTTATCCTTCAAAAAAAAAACTTATAACTCCAAAAATATTGGTGATATACATGGCGGAATCCTTATCTTTCCCAACTCCACCATATCATCCCATACATGAATAGAGTTAATAAAATAGACCGGACTAATAGGCCGATCTATTAATCCATATTTTGAGTCAGACCTAACTTAAATATATTCGGTCTTTTTTTTTTTTTATAACAAATTTGGTCCATATAAAAATTTATCTAGAACAGATTAGCCCATCATGCTTTGGGCTCGTCTAGTATCAACATTTTCATTTAATTTTTGTTAAAAATACTACATTTAAAAAAAAATGTAAACTTAATAAAAATGAATAAATTTAGTTAAACTTTTAAAACTTATAAATCACTGATTTGATTCAATTGAATGAATAAATCTAGAGTTCAATGAATATTCAATGTTAATGTAAAAAATATTTACACTTCTATGTATTTTTATTTTTTTAGTTAATACACTTTTATGTATGTTCAATCATATTTTAGCAAATCGGTAATTATGAGGAACTAATATATAAAAAAAAACATAAAAAAAGTGAAAAAAAAGGGACGAGCTAGTTCGGCACATGATCCACATAGATCGGGTCAGTTTCTAGAATATGTGGGCAATTAATAAATGGGTTGGGTTGAGATGGTCCATTTATGCAGTAGAACCTCTGGACCGGACCAGCCAATTTAACAACTCTATATATGAAGTCATGGAAGGATCCGAAATCAGACTATATAGCTCATGTGGGTCCAACTATAAAAGTAAAAAAAAATTGCGTTCAATAAATTTATATCAAATTTCATACTAAATAATTACATTTATATGCTTCAAAATTTTAATTATATCATCAATCTATCAAAATATACACCTCTCATGCATGTCACAAAAAATGAAATCTTCACAAGAAAATCTATAGAACCCAAAAATAAAGAGGAAACAAAAGAAAGTATTAAAGGAGAAGTACTTCAAAATATAAAAATGAAATTATAAAACATGAATCGATTGAAAGAATTTAGAAAGAAAGAAAGAAAAGAACTCACATTCGACTATAGAACTTGCAATGAGAAAGAGAGGAAACAACCTTCAATTTTCTTGGTTCCAAAATGTGAATCCGGTGAACGGGTTTTGTATAGTAGGTTATGGAAAGTTGTTTAACCGATTTAGATTTTTAAGAGGTGGCTCAGGGTGGCTAAAAAGTGGGTGGAGTGGATGGTCAAGGGTTTGTAAAGAGATGTCGATGCGGGGAGGGGGAGAGAGAGAGAGAGAGAGCAAATGCAAGAAGAAAGTTGAAGTGAGAGGCGTCACCTTGTTGATGGTAATGGGGAGAAAAGAAGAAGTAAATCCAACGGTTCGTTTTCAATAGTCAATGGCTTACATTGATTCTTTTAATTCATTAATGCTTTTTTTAAAAATAAAATAAGGAATTAGCGAGGAGTGGCCACTTGTTTCTTTTTGGACATGAGTGGATTTATGAAATCAAAAGTCAATTGAAACGCTTGTGAACACTACAACACTTAAAAACGTTTTGGTAGAGAGCATGAATAGAAATAAAAAATATATTAATTATTGAATTTAAAACGTTAGTAGAGTCTGACCTCCATGTTATACATGTAGATATGTCATGGGTAAAGTCTATCAATTGAATTGTATTCAATTCAAATTATACACTCTCTTGGGTTTTATATACAAGAGAAAATTGAGTAAACAAAAGTTGATGTATATGATACAGAATAAAATAAACCAACTTTTGTTGATTCAACTTTCTCTTTTATATAATACCAGATGGAGTCGTTAACTAATGAAATTACAAACAAAGGTTCAATTGCTTGAATTCAATGTTTGAACTTTTGATGTCATAAAAAGTATTAATATTCAAGTTAGCCAAGCACCAACTAGTTTTGAACGATTTTGGAATATTCAAAGTGATTTTATCATATATTTAAAGTTAGTCAAACACGAACTTATTTTAGACGAACCTACATGTCTTGTCTTGATAAAGGTAATGTGTTCAAATTGGATCATCATCTTCCTTTTATTTTCTTCTGCTTCCTCCTTCCACAATTTATCTCTATCTCTCTCTTGATATTTTTTTCTCTATCTTGATCTCTCTCTAAAATTTAGAGAGAAATAAATATAACTTGTGAAGGAGAGGGAAGGAAAGAATGAGGATCCAAAATAGAATGTGTTTGATGAGTAATGTAAGTTTTGAATTGTAGTTTTACATGACCATTTTTGCTAAGTCCACCTATTTTGTGATTAGAAAAGGTGATGCAAAAACCAAAAACAAAACTCAATAATATCCAAAGCAAGTGTATAGAGGTTTTTTTTTCCTGCTTTGTGTGAACTCAAAACTGCATTGATACCCTTGTCTTATTTTCCTCTCTTCCCAAAATAAAATTTCAAAACACAATGCTTCTCTTTAAATAAATAAATAAATACAATAGTGAAAAATAAATTATCCTCAGAATAACCTTAGAGTTCGACATTCTCATAAAAAACACCATCTTTGACATAAATTCTTGGCATCCGATTGTTTTTGAAAAACTAACTTTTATTCTACAAAATTCAATTGTTTGGAATGAGATTTTAAAAGAAAAAAAATTGAACACTTAGTTATGACTAAATATCTTTTGTATGAAAATACCGGATTTGAATTCTCTTGAGTTTTCTCCATTTTCAATCTCCACTATTAAAATACAACAACAATTTTTCTTTATAATTTAATTCTCAATTTCTCATTCATGTTTGATGGTTGATATTCCACAGGAAAAAAACTTGAGAAAATTTTTCAATGGAAAGAATTCAAATCCGAAAATATCACATTCCAGACTATTAAAATTCCTAGAATCTAGGAAAATTCAACTATTTTGGAAAACTCAAAATGTTGAGTATTCCTGGACTTATTCGACGATAGTATTAAATTCAATTCATTTTGAGTATTCTAATTTGCATTTGCCGTTATGAAGAGAAAAATTCAATATTTTTTTTGCAAAAAATATGAGAAATTAATTTGGTTTTGATTACTTTATAGGTTTTTGTATTGTTTATTGTTTGTATTTTATAAGTTTATGGGGGTAAGGGGAATAAGTGTGGGGGTAAAGAGTATAGTTTATTGTATTATCCTTTGTTTGGACCTTCTTCGGCTACATAATGAGTTAGGTTCAGTATATTTCTTTGAAGGGAATTACTTTTCCCACCCTATGGGTTTCCTTGCGCGCCCTATTTTTTCCAAAAATGCCCTTGATGTTTCCGGATTTCGTAATCCGGAATGGTGTTTTCCTTTGTTAAAGGGTGAAAAAATGAGTTACGAATTTTTCCAGATTTCGTTATCCGGAAACTTCATTTTTCCGAATTTTGTAATCCGGAAACTTCAAAAAATAGGGTGCACTATATGATTTTTTCAATAAAATAGGGTGTTATTGCTAGGATTCTTGGTGCTGCTTTGGTTGTTCCGGATTTTATGTATGGTTTAGCTGTTACAGTTTTGTATTTAAATCTTCTATGCAGAGTTGCAGCTTTATCAAAGGAATCACATGTATCAGTGGAGGCTTTCTTAGTTGTTACTGTGAGCACTAAACCTTACATAATGAGATTAATGAACATCAGAAATAAGCAAAAACCTAGTCTTGTCACTCATGACTTAAAACCGGTGGAAGCATCACCATCACTGCATGATTAAAATAATTACAAACTAGATATTCAGGTTGTAATTGAGGGTCATACTATGAAGTGTAGCAGTATGTTTTTCTATTATTGCATTGCAGCATACTTGTTTCATTTGCGTATATGCCCATGTTATGTTATAATGTAATAAATACCATTGATGAAATTTGTTAAAACTATTTTAAGAATTAATGTTGTCGAACAATGTTAATAAGTGTTGTCAATATTTTATACTAATGCCCCAAAATATTTGACATAAACATTCAAACATGTTGATTATAAACATATGTTATGTTCCAACGTTTTCTTTCATAGAAGAATAGTATAGTTTACCTTTCATCTCCCCAAATGACATTAACTTGCAAAATAGGAACAACCAAAGCAGCACCAAGAATCCTAAAAATAACACCCTATTTTATTGAAAAAATCATGTAGTGCACCCTATTTTTTGAAGTTTCCGAATTACAAAATCCGAAAAAATGAAGTTTCTGGATTACGAAATCCGGAAAAATTCGTAACTTATTTTTTCACCTTTTAACAAAGGAAAACACCATTCCGGATTATGAAATCCGGAAACGTCAAGGGCATTTTTGAAAAAAAAAAAATAGGGCGCGCGAGAATCCCATAGGGTGGGAAAAGTAACTCCCTTCTTTGAAACTGCTCATTAGGCCCCTTCAATGGCTCATTAGGTCCCACCAGTTTGTAACTTCTGATCATTAGTGTTAATGAGTTATATACCAATCCAAGATTAGAACTTAGGAAATAGTTTGTCCTAAACACAGAAGCAGAACACAACAAAAATGGTATGTGATACACTGCTTTGTCGTAACACACTTAAACATACTTACACAATTAACACAAAATTTATTCAACATAATTAAATTCAAACACAAAGTACTTATACACATTCAATTTAAAAATCATTCAACATTTGCCCAAATTCCAATAAAAAAAAGTCATTAGAGTGTTTAGAGTCATCTAAGTCATTGGAGTCATAATTGTTATTGTATTAAAAATACCAATACACATCATTATTGAGAATTAGGTGAAAAAATGAAACTACATATAAACTCATCATAGTCATTAGAACATTCTCCTCCTAAGTGTGATTTGATACTGACTGGTCGGCTCTGTTTCATGGAAAATCTGTTGCAGAGTACCATATATATGTGGGTACATGTGTGTGTGTGTTTGGATCAATTGACACCATGATGTCAAATTAAATAATATCATCCACCATATTACAACATCCACCATTGGATTGAAAGCTATTATCACATAGGTCATGTCTACAAAATTTGACATTAATTGGGCATCATTTCCTATGTAAACAAGATACATAAAAATTAACATGTTTGATAAAAGTTCATAAGACATTAATACTGATGCAACTCATTGACATATCAAATGATATTCGATTAATGTTAAATTATGTAGACATTATCTTTGTTATAATAACTTTCAATTCAACGGTGTATCTTTAATATATTTATGTGGTAAAGAATTATCGGAGGTGTCATATATTAAGTTTGACATTATGGTGTCAAGTAATCATAATCAAACACACACACATATCGTCCTAAGTGGTACCATTTTACATCTCAATATACCTAACCAGCCTGCATATTTACAATGTATCTAAAGTCTCATTGGGATTCCCCTCCTCTATTTGACGATCCACATTTGCTGGCCTAGGCAGATATTCCTCGACTGGAGCCACTAATTGAGATGAGATACCCTATAGAATTAAACAATGTAACCTGATACAAATTAATAGGGTGTCTCCACATATACATGTCTTCAAGTATAACATTCAATAAAAAAATCTTAGAATGCCTAGTATATCTGAAAGATATTAATCTCTAGTACGACAAAAGGATGCCTCAGAATGATCTGAACACGTCTATATTCATTGCACTCTTTGAAAATTGATGATAAATCATCTTGAAACCTCACTTTATTTACCAAGAGTACCAATATATGTCTTCGAGCGAACGTGTCCGATGATGGTCGTCATAGGGGTTGAGAGTCACATTGTTCACCTCTAGGCAATCAAAAAAGGTCCTACAGTTATCCGATGACTTTTGGTCCTTGCCAGGAATGTACCACATTGCGTGCAACCTCTCCAAGATATAATTAGGTCGATATCATATGGATATATATAACAGAAAAATGCTACATAGCCCTCTCCCTAGTGCACTATCCAACTATATGACTTTTGTGTTATGATCCTCAAAATTTTCCAGCAACCAACTAAATGTGATATGAGAATCCTTCAATCTCTCACGCTCACCATAAGCATCTTCGATGTCAAACCAAGCAACTCATTAAGCAAAGGAACACCCTCTTCTTTGGACATTCATGATTGATGGCTCATCACCTTACCATGGATAGACAAGTGCATAAGACATGACACATCAATAATTTTGATGGTCATTTCACAAATAAGAAAGTGAAAGTTGTTGGTCTATTTATGCCACTTCTCTATCAAAGTCGTACATAGGTTTTGAATAATATGAGTAAATGGGGTCTGAAAAAGCGAACTAAGACAGTAGCCTCCACCATATTTAAAAGTTGTGTCAGATGATGTGACTGTTTATCCATGTCAGTTATCTTCATCATAGTGTTTATGCATTTGAGATGCTTATCACATCCTTACATAACAATGAAACAAGATTATAAATGTAAATCATCATGACATATCAATCTGAAAATAGCAAAGAGGTTCAAAATCTAAATCGCGATAAGAGTTAAATGAATCGAAATTAATTAAACTACATAGAAGAACATATATCAATAATGTATTACAACATTGTGCAATCTCTAAAAAAAACAAAATTATATTTATTTTAAAGTTCAAATCAAAATTAATGTACTCACTTCTTCCACCTATATTTTGACTGCAATATGCGACTTAACATTATGCAGTAACGAACAATTAGAAGTTCGACCACCTTATGCCATATGAACATCCCTCAGTGGTGATGGTGGTGGTGGTGGTGGTGTGTCTTTTGGTGGTTGTGTGGTGTCTTTGGTAACTTATCATGCTGCTCATACTTATACTAAAGTACAAAATGTGATGCCTCTGAAGCCTGTGAAGGCTATAAGGACATTGAAGTGGTGGCCTCGATGTTGTGTATAACTCACCTATGACTACCCAATTTAGGAGGAGGATTATTTACAACAAGATCTCCACGTGAAAAGATATGCTGGACCGGCCTGTCGAATCTCAACCTACCAACATTGTCACCCATATCTACAACAACCAACAAAAAAATCAATTAAACATTCTTTGAAGCATTTCATCGAACATCTAAAGCACAAAATAAACATAAAATTTCATTGTGTATTTCAATTCTTAAACTAATACATTGCTCTAATACTTAATTTAAACTATGTTCACATTAAAATCAACCTTCTAATTGATCAAGGAGTACCCACATAACTAAAAAATATTCAAATTCACAATCATATTTTCCAACTTCAAAAACCCTAACATATAAAATGAGAAAGAATGCGTAGGCTTAGATATTTTTAACACTTATTTGTAGTTTGAGTTTGATTTGTTGCATGAGTTTGACGAACTTTGTTGGGGTTTGATTTGTTGGAGCAGGGAGAAAAAGTGTAAGAAAATGGGTTTGAAACAAAAATGGTGTTTTTTTTCCAGTATACATTAGTGTGCATCGAAGCGTAACTCCTGAAATTGATTGACTGAGAGATAACTTCCAAATAGTTCGGAAGTTATGACTTGAGGGGGTACCATACTTTTAGTAGTTTCAGGGGCATGTGAGCAATTGAAAGGCCTAATGAACAAATTTATATCCCTTTTGGACATATCCATCAAGCCTACATTATAGAAGGCCCAACTTTTCTATTTGTGTAGATGACATTCTTGTTTGTAACGCCAACCGTATCGATATAGTGATATATCTTATTTGTGATTTCACTATTACGCTTTTTAAAAATAAAATAACTAAGCTTATTGTTTCTAAGACTTAGCTCAACTTATAATATTAATATAGTTTGACTAAACACCTTTACTCAATTTTGAATCTAGAATATTGTAGTTGTTGATATTGTTACCAGCCAAAGGAAAAGAGACGCTTATTGAAAGAGAGTTCTTATAATCTAACTTAATCAAATAAAAAATTGATTGGTTTTACGCTTGATATACAATCAGAGGCACAAATACAAAACAGAGTAAGACTCTTAAGAATTAGGATTTCTAAGATATGAACTTAGTAAGAAATTCTTAAGTGTCAGCGTAAGGGTACATGTTCATATTTTAGAGTCTTGCTTTGTTCTTCACGTCTTCAACTCCTTATATAGGAAATGATTTGAGAGACGTTGGAATGTTGATGCAAATAAAATTATTTATTTCATTTCTTTTGTCCTTGAATTTTGACTTAGCACGTGATTCAGAAGAAGACAAATTGTACTTGGTCATAGGCTGAAAACAACCCTTCTTAGAAGAAGACAAATCTGACGTGGCTTCTAGGTTCTCAGAGTCTGGATACCACAAAGTTTAGATGAATCAAGGTCTGGGTGACACAGACTCTATGAGAATCAGAGTCTGATGACCCAAAGTCTGGTCTTCATTAGCTTCTGTGTGACTTCTTCACTTCTGATTACTTGTTTACTTTTAATTAACCTTTCTTCAGATCTTCTATAAAGTCTTTAACTTCTCTTGTGCTTCTGATGCTCTTATATATGTTCAGACCTTAATAAATTTTAATTTATGGTCCTGTAAACATAAACATATATTACTATTCCATTTTTTCTTCATTACTTTGTTATCATCAAAATTTCAGAGGCATTGTAGAAATCCAATTTTGTTCGAACATTTTTTTTTCTTTTTTCTCTTTTGTAAAAAAAAGGCAATATATTATGACGATAGAATTAGATGTTTGCGTAAAGTTATTTTTGATGAAATAAAATAATTCATATTTACCCTTTTAAATAATCAATTAATACTACTATATTAGTTGTTCCTAATTGGCCTCTTAGTAAGCGTTAAACAACACATATTTACCCCAAAATTTATTCTCTTCCCCTTTTTCCTTTTGAGCCGTCACCAAAACCCTAGTTTCTTCTCATTCATCTACTAAAGAAGGGTGATTTATGGTCAATTTTAGACCCAAAATCACCCCTCTAACTTGTTTTTCGATTTCCATTTTATTGAAATAAGTGATTTTCACATCTATTTCATTTTTCTTTTGTGATTTCGTCGTCTTAGTGTGACGTTTGTTTTGTTTGTCATCTTTGTGCGACGTTGTTTGTCTTTCTTGTTTCATTCAAGTTTTTTTTTTCAAAACTTGGTATTTGATCCAAGGACCGACTAATCCAAGGGGACCAATCCCACCGCCACTTGCGAGGGCCTCATTTAAAGTCAGATTAAGCTCTGTATGGACTTAGCCCATCGAAATTGGCACCAGAGGGAATCAAACCTGAAACCTTTGGAGGAGCAAACTCCAAGTTCCCAAGCCAATTACTAGACCAACCTCAAATGGGTTTTTCGTTCAAGTATTTGTTCGATTCAGATTGTCAGATTAGCTTCAATCTAGTGCATATCAAATCAATGACTTTGGAGTCGTCAACGTCGCAGATCCGGAGACATGAGTATTCCAAATACTTAAATATAGTCATATGTGTAGGCTTTAGTACTTTGTCGTTTTATGCTATTCATATGGATGCTGTGAGTTTGTTCAGAGATTCATCCTTTTTATTTTACCGAATTTTCATTATATCGATGAACACTATCAATTTGAATGAATGAATATCGTTTGTTTTTGTAAAAAAAATAAGCGTTAAACAACATACTCACTTTTGATTAAAAAAATAAAATCAATAAAACATGCTCACAGCACATACATGATACATTTATACTGCTAAGACATCATTATCTGTATTAGATCGATTCCACACACTTTCTACTAGTAGCATTTTTCTGTATCGATATGCATTTTTTCTAAAACTGAGTTATGTCGGTTCTACTCGTGGCTTCGTGGATCTATTCTCTACTAAGATACTCATACATTATTTTTATTTTTTTAGTTTATTGACTATAAATTTACCTCTTAAAATGAATAAATGGAGAATCTAAGATTCAAATCCGATATATGCATATCGTAATATTACTACCAACTAAAATATGTTCTTGAGGATTCTATTACTTATTATTATTTAATAACGTATAACAAGATGGATGAACAAATTACAAAGATTAATCTTACACCAACATCATACTGTTTAATATTATTTTACACGATACATATTTTATAAATTTGATACTTAGTTATAAGTTTATATTAAATATATTTTACACGATACATCATACTGTTTAATCTTCTTTCCGCTAGTCTTACTAAAGTATTTTCATTTGTGACTTATATGAATAAAAATAAAGTCATATAGTACATATTAATCTTTCAATAATATTTTTGCTTAAATAAAAAAAATTCAATAATATTTGACATTTTTAAGTTAATTTTTAGTATTTAATATTACATTTTAAAATAAGTGAAGTTAATTTTTTAGAATTTAATATTAAATTTAAAAATAAGTAAAATCTTGTATTTTTCTATAAGTTGTTTTTAGGGAACAAAATATGTGTGCAGTTTTTATAACTAAAGAGGGGTCACATGCAAGGTGTTATGTTCACTGTAATTGCCCTCCTAAAAAGATAAACTTAGAACTTAATTTCTTCTCTCCCTCTTTTTTTCTTTTTTCTTTTTTTCCCCTACACTGTAACACTATAAAAAAAAAAAGTATACACGGACCATATAAATGTTTTATATAGACTTCAATCGTATCATACTATTATCCTGTCAAAAATAAAATAAAACGATAGCATATTATAATACCATATTGCGATATTATTCTTTAAATCAATGCATAGCAATTTATATACAGAACCCATTTAGGTTGATTTCGTTGTATTAACTTGAGACGAGATTCAGAAGTGTGTTCCTCCTCAAAACATTTTGAGGTAAATGAGTTGACATATGAGAATTATAATTTTAAAATTATATATATATATATATATATATATATATATATATATATATATATATAAAAAATATATTTTTTGCATAATAAATTATTTCTAAATTAATTTTACTAAAGTCTACTTTGTTGCGTTATAAAAGAATATTTCTGTGTCTAAAACTGAGAACATCACAAAGGGTGAGATATCATGAATCATGATACCCAATATTTAAGTCTATTAATGGCTATGAAAACAACTTGAAGCATTGCTAATATAGGAAGGAGAAAAAAAAAACCACTCAATTAGAATTCAAAGCAAATCATAAACTTCACACACAATATATAGTCCAAAACTTCTTTCATTTCCCTTATCCTCCTATTTCCCTACACCTTTCTCTTGTTTTCTCTCTTTCTCCACAACACTTCCAAAAATGAAGTTCCAAGAGAAAGAGCATCTCTATGGAAACAATAACAAAAAACAAATGTTACCAAAAATAATTTTATTAGCAATCTTTGTCATAATTATAGTTCTTGTCACCCCTTTGTCTTATCCTTTGTTTGGTTCATCATTTCTCTTGATGATGAGCAAGTCTAAACAACCAAACTCTTCAAATGTTGATTCAATTGAGAAAGAAAATTTACCTTCAACATCTTTGAAAAATTGTGACATTTTTAGTGGTGAATGGGTACCAAATCCAAAAGGACCATATTATACAAACAAAACATGTTGGGCAATTCATGAGCATCAAAATTGCATGAAGTATGGTAGGCCAGATTCTGAGTTCATGAAGTGGAGATGGAAGCCAAATGAGTGTGAACTACCAATTTTCAATCCTTTTCAATTTCTTGAAATTGTTAGAGGAAAATCTATGGCTTTTGTTGGAGATTCTGTTGGTAGAAATCACATGCAGTCATTGATTTGTCTTCTATCAAGGGTAAGTTTCACTTCTACACTTCTTCAATTTTGATGCAAGTTTTGTTTAAAAAAAATAATCATAGTTTTTTTATTTTATTTTTATCATTTGCTTTAGTTCCCTTTTTTATGTCTATGTTAATTATAGTTGCTTTGGTGATAAGTGATTTGGCATGTGGTGTGATTGTATCATTTTTTTATTTACACAAACTTTTGAACCGAAAATACCATCAATCAATGATACACTATTTGCTTCAATGACAATTCATAGAGGCTTTAATTCACATTGATAAAAAAATCTATCATTGTGCTCCTTGATCAAGCTTATAGATTGATGAAGTAGTAGTCATCAATGATGTTCTATCCCCTTTTGAAATGAGTTGAGACTCTAGTCATTTGTCAAAAAAAATGGAAGGTTTCATTTAGGAGAAACATATAAACGAGTGAGAGATTAATAATACCCTTTATTAAAATACTTTTAATAGGTTGGCCTACCGGTTGGCTTGGGATCTTAGAGTGTGGAGCTCTTAAGGTCTCAGATTCGATTCCTTCTAGTGTCAATTTTGGTGGGCAAGTCCATATAGAACTTTACTCTAACTTTAAATGGAGCCTCCACAAGTGGAAGGTGAGATTGATCCTCTTAAATAAGTCGGTTTTAGATCAGATACCGAATTTTAAAAAAATAAAAATAATAAACCCCACAAAGTTGAGGTCCTCTTCACTTTGAGAGATACATGGAACAAAAAGTTGAAATCCAGCCGCAACATTAAGTGAGTTTGACTATCATGAAAAATGACTTCTGCTTTTAAATATAAGCAAGAAATCAAATATATTTAGAGGAAATATGTACCAAATACTTTTAACTTTTTAACTTTTTGAAACTTTTTTTTTCATCTATCTAGCTCTAAATAAAGTTATCAATCTTTATAAAAAAAATGGAGTGTCATAACTTGACTCCACCAATCTTCAATTTGTGCATAGTCAGTTCCTTTTAAGAAATTGACTCCACCAATCTTCAATTTGTGCATAGTCAGTTCCTTTTAAGAAATAGAGATGACATTGACCCAAATAACTCTCTTTAATTACAAAGTAACACTTAGTCAAAAAAAGAAGAAAAAAACAAGGCGTAAACGCTCAATTGGTCCTTTAACTTGATTTCAAGTATAGGTTTGGTCCAATAAGTAATAAAAGGTCTGATTAGGTCCCTTAACTTTATTTAAAGTATTGATCTCTTTTGTTAATTTAATTCAAAAAAACGTTAAGTTTAGAGACCAAACTAATACTAATTAAATAAGTTAAGGGACCAAAATTTAACGTTTTTTGAATTAAATTAACTGAAAGGACCAAACCGTTACTTTAAATAAAGTTAAGGGACTTAAACAAACCTTTTATTATTTATGGGATCCAACTGATACTTGAAATCAAGTTAAAGGACTAATTGAGCATTTAAGCCAAAAAAAACAAATAAGAGATTGACCTCAAATGGTTAGCGAACTCCACCAAATGATGAATTATTTAAGAAAATTTAAGTTTAATTTCTATGTAAAAGTAAACAATTTTCGGTCCAACTTTACTTGCCATCCAATCGAAGTTAGTAAAAGTCTGTTACCCACTAAAAAAACGGAGGGTTAAAAAAATAGCACATTTATTATTTGACAAATAAACCTCAATATCTGGAGTCATTTAATACAGATAATAAATAGAAAAGACTTCTTCCCTCAAATAAATACTAGAATAGACTTTTACTCTAAATGTCGGTTTTCTTTATCTCAGGGATTGACAAGTCCATTTATGTGCTTCAGTCCATTATAAAATAAATTTGACTTTAACCCATTTGGGGTGACATAATGGTTGGTTTGAAATTTTGGAGAATGTTCATCTCAAGATTTCAGGTTCGATTTCTTCTGATGTCAATTTCGTCGAGCAAGTTCGTACAAAGGTTTGCTAATGCTCTGACTTTAATCGGCCCTCTTACAAGTGGATGGTGGGATTGATTCTCTCAAATTAGTAGATCCTTGCATCAGATATCAAGTTTTAAAAAGATAAATAAATAAATAAATTTGACTTTAGAAAACCTGTTACTAGTAAATTTCTCAAATATAATAGGAAGATATAAAATAAAACGATATTAAATAAAATTCATTTTTTTGACTCAATCTTTTTTTTAGACATTACATGTTTAAAACTATAGTTTTCACAAACTTTCATCGCAAATTTATTCATAAAATATTATATAAAAACAAAACAAATATAACAAAATCTGTCCAACCACATAAATTATCTCAGTAATTAAGCAAAGCATGCCACAAGAAGTGGAATCTTAGCACGAGATGTAAACTCTGGCAATCACATTCCATGTCCCTAATCAGGCCACAAGAACACAGTATCAAGTCACTTTTTATTTATTTTATTAATTAAATTCAGTTCTTGGTTTTCTTTATTTTCGAGTTACATGCAAATATAGTGTTTATAAATAATTTATGTATCCAAAGTTGAAGCCTTCAACTCATAAAATATACTCACTAGTCAAACTTTAGTCAGAAAAACACAAGTCCATGCCTATGGGATAAGTAAACTATTTTATACATAACAAAATGATTGCACTTAAGCTATTAATTTGTTAATGAAATTTTTCGATTTAAGTACATTTGTTTATGATTTGATGTCTTTTATTCATTTTCATGCTATTTGATTTTTTTATTGACTACTCCCTTCAGTCCTAATTATAAGAGATATGGTCAACAAAAGTTGATGTATTTGGATCAGATACATCAACTTTTGTTGATCCAAATGTCTCTTATAAATTTAACCATATTGAGTATTATATTTATAGATATTGTACTTATTGCAAAAATTTAAATTTTTCATATTTTTTTTACTAAATAAAGGTTAAGTTGACAATGAAATAGTTGTCAATATGTAACCAATGACAAGGTACAATAACAGCATGATGCTAACATGTGGTGTGACAATCCAACTAATTTAATTATTTCCTTTGAGCTTCACTTCTTGTTTTCATGCGAACATTGAATAATTTCCACTAGAATACAATCCAAAGATGAAAGACCCATGACCCTCTAAATTATTTGAGACTTTGTAGACAAGAAAAACTCTTGTTGTATAGTCTCATTGTTTTTATATTTTTTAGGCCAAATACTTCCCTGTTCCCCGGATTCTTTAAGTTTTAAGTTTGTTTCAGATAGATCCTTTAAGTTTCTAAGGTTTCAGATAGGTCCTTTAAGTTTCGAGTTTGTTTCGGATCGGTCCTTTAAGTTTATAAGATTTCAGATAGGTCCTTTAAGTTTCGAGTTTGTTTCAGATAGGTCCTTTCTATCAAACTCCGTTAAGCCAAAGTTAAAGGACCTATCTGAAACAAACTCGAAACTTAAAGGACCTATCTGAAACCTTATAAACTTAAAGGACCTATCCGAAGCAAACTCGAAACTTAAAGGATCTATCTGAAACCTTAGAAACTTAAAGGACCTATGTGAAACAAACATAAAACTTAAAAGACCCGGGGAGGTATTTGGCCTATATTTTATTCATAAATAAATTTCTATGCTTCTATGTTTTTATATTTTTTATTTTCTTAAAAAAAAGTTTTATAATTTTTATTGATAAATAAATTTCTAAATCTTAGATCATTTAACTTTTTCTAGGTGGAATGGCCTATAGATGTATCATACACAAAAGATGACTATTTCATGAGATGGAAATACCCAAGTTACAATTTCACCATGGCTGTTTATTGGACCCCCTTTCTTGTCAAAGCTCAACAAGAAAATTCAGATGGTCCAACCCACACTGGTCTATACAATCTTTACCTAGATGAATTTGATGAAAAGTGGACATCACAAATTGAAGATTTTGACTATGTCATTATCAATGGAGGACATTGGTTCTACAAGCCAATGGTATTCTATGAGAAAGGAAAAATTGTTGGATGTCATTATTGTCTCTTAGAAAATGTCACTGATTTAACAATGTATTATGGCTATAGAAAGGCTTTTAGGACTGCATTTAGAGCCTTAAATAGCTTAGAAAATTTTAAGGGTGTGACATTTCTTAGGACATTTGCACCATCTCATTTTGAGAATGGTATATGGAATCAAGGTGGAAATTGTTTGAGGACCAAGCCATTTAAGAGTAATGAGGCAAGGTTAGAGGGGACCAATATGGAGTTATATATGATCCAATTGGAGGAATACAAAATTTCTCAAAAGAAGGCCAAAAGAAATGGTTTGAAATTTAGGTTGCTTGATACAACACAAGCAATGTTATTGAGACCAGATGGTCATCCAAGTAGATATGGTCATTTGCCACAAGAAAACGTGACATTGTATAATGATTGTGTTCATTGGTGCTTGCCAGGACCTATAGATACATGGAGTGATTTCTTGCTAGAAATGTTGAAGATGGAGAGGGCAAAGTCCAAGAGAGAAAGGCGTCAAATAGATTGATAATTAGATAGATTCTAAATATTATTTATGTATGGCTAATTTTCTTATAAACTATCATTGCCATATTTTTTGGATTTTGTAGAGATGAATTTTGTTGATTGGTAATAAAATTGAAGATTTTTATTAGGGGTGGGTATGATTCGGTTCGAGATGAAAACCGAACAAAATTGAATTGTTTGATGAATTTAAAATAACTGAACCGAACTGAACTATTTGCATTTCAATCTGAACCGAACTGTTTTGATATGAACTGAACTGTTCGAACTGAACCAAATTGTTTTGAATCGAACCGAACCGAACTGTTTCAGTTCAGTTTCAGAACTGCTTGTAATGGTTCAATTTTTTTGTTTGGTTCGGTTCAATTCGGTTTTTTGTTTTTTTTTCCATCTCTAATTCTTAGTATCAACTTGATATTGTTCTTCTTAGAGCCCAGATAAATTCCAACAATTAGTATCATAGTATATGCCAATTATATTGTGTTTGTAGATAATTAAGTTTTATGTGTTTATAAATTCGTTGTATGAAACTCAAAATTATTTGAGGGATTATATTCCACACGTTGTTACAATTAAAATAGTGTTGTATGACTTTATGAACCAAATCGTGAGAATTTGATGTGTTTCAAGAGCTTGGATAAAATTATGCATTTGATTTCGATGTATACACAGAAATTAGAATCATGCTCTTCTCCCAACACAAAACACTCGCCCTCAACTGAACTTCCTAAAATACCCCTGCGTGAGGCAAGTGTAAAAAAAACATGATTTAATTTTTACACATGCGTGACTTAAGTGGCATTGTGTGAGTTAACTCACCCAGGGGTATTTTGGGAAGTTCAGTTGGACGCGAGTGATTTTTGTTGGGTAAGGAGCAGAATTCCAGAAATTAATCCCAACGGCTCCTTGGGACGTCAAGAGGAATAGTGAGCCCATTCAACATTTCTTTATCCTTGTTCAAACCTGAGGAAGATAAGTGAATTTGAGACTAGTCAACTTTCACAATCCATCCTTCCATTTATGTTTGAGTGAAAGGGCGAAGAAAGTGTCCCTCAAGTGTTGCCTTCAAACCTCACAATCTATGAGCGCTGGACGAGGAGATAACTCCATTCAGTTTGTGTGTAGTCGAGAGGGTTTGACTGCAATCAATGACATCTAGACTGTTCGATCAAGATGTACTGATTGCAGTCAATCCAAATCCCTCCACATAGTCCCTTTCAAAGTTTTCGGAAGGGAAAAAATAGGAGAAAAGGTGGAGAAATGGCAAAGTCACCACCATCAAAGGTGGCACTAGTCGATCCTATGGAGACGCTGGAGGCAACACCCAGAGTAAAAAACAACCCGAGAACATGGAGAATCCATAAAACAAGTGGTAGCAAAAAGAAAGAAAAAAATATAGTATTTGGAATAAAGAACGATACCTATAAATGAGTATGAAATAGAGACGTCGTGGGTTGGAAGGGAAAAATAATCAACCATCGTAAAATTTTCGACCAAAAATAAACTCTCACGAAATTACCGGAAAGTTTCACAAGAAAACTTGAAAGAAGAGGAGTTTTGAAGAGTTTAAAATATTAAAAGCAAGTTTTTTCCATCTATTTATAGAAAACCAAAATCTAGAAAGAAGATACCTTAAGAGTAACAAATATTTGGAGTAGGCTTCGCGTGTTTCCTGAATAAGATCGAAAAGTCGCTTTGAATCAAATTCTATGATTGAATCTCGCCCCCTTTTCGAGTAAACCATCAAATTCAAAGATTCAAATAAATCTCTCCTCTAAAATGCCGAATATCACAAATATTGATAGTCACATTGACGTTGGAAAATTCCTCAACGGACTCAACAAAGTTTTTCGTCCAATTTCCGTAAAACTTGTCTATAAATAAACATTTGCATGAGGAGAAAGTACACATACTATATGCTAAAAAACCTTTCAACTATCTCTATCGTGAATTGACCAAAGCGTTGTAGTATTTGCAGACACTATATTCTAAAAAAACCTTTCAATTAATTTTTTTTCATCCCTATCTTAAAATTCTGGATATGCCACTAGCAACCACCATAACAAATCGTGAAACATCAACTTCATATAATAAAACTAAACGAATAATAGCCTCAAAATCAGACATAAGTGATTGATCTTTATGGCAAAGGACTAATTTATCTATATGATATATCGATGGAATAGCACCACACACACTAATTATGATGTCGATCGAATGAAACTAGCAATGCACATATCACACCATACCTTATTGAATGACATGATATTTTTAATTCCTAGTAGGGCGTCTATTAAGATTAATTTTTTTTTTAACCTTCCATTAAAAAATAAAAAAACTGTGGTAATTCAGAGTTTTATCGTAGAGTAGATAAAATTTGGTCAAAATATTATTAGGTCTAATTTCATTTAGGTTACGTCTATTTATGATTCGTATAAATATTTCAACTTTTTCTTTAAGTCTTTTTAAAAGAAATTTGTGTTTTAGTCTTCAAAAGACTTTTACACTTTTGATCTCCACTTTTAAGTCAGATTATGTGTACCTTTCAGATCTTTGAACAAGTTTTTTCAAAAATGTTTATAATTATTATAAGAATATCTCCCAAAAAATTACAATAATTAATTATAATTTTTTACGTGTAAAAATATAAAAATTTATATTTAATTTATGACTACGGAAAAAAATCTAAAATCTCAAATGATACACATGAGTTAGCTTAAAGCAGATACCAAAAGTGATGATGAATTTATTTTAGAAATTATAAAATTTTTAGGGGAACTAAAATGAAAATTTGAAACGTTTATAATGATAAAAAAAAAACATATTTAACCCTTTAATAATTAAATATAGTGACATAACAAGTTTAGGTTCATGTCCTAACAAGGAGAAAAATACTATAACAATTAAGTAACATAATGACATTTGCCAATAAAGAAACCAAATCACAAAAGGAAAAATTACATATATGTGAAAATAGCTTATTTAAATAAAAGATAAAGAGAAATATGATTGAAATAGGTAATTTCAGGTTAAAAAATGACTCTTCTCTAAAAAAAAGGGTTAAAAACGACTCTAAATCACCTATCTTTAATGGATGAAGAAGAAGAAAAAAAGAGTTACAAAATGGGACGGCGACTCACGAGAGGTATTAATGAATTTATGAAAACTAAGAAATTTCCTTTTTTTTTTCGTCAAAAAAATTTGGTTAATTTTTTTTTGTGTGGTGGTGGTCTCGGGGTTTGAATCCCGGACCTTACATATATTATGCATTGTCCCTTCCAACTGAGTTAAGCTCACGAGAACTTGGTTAAATTAATTAGTGATATTAAATTTTATTTTTTAATTGGAATTATCTTTATATTTATTAAACCAATCAACTCACTCTCACTAATTGACTACCCACCTAACTAATTAATTATTATTGAAATCCAAAAAAATATATAAAAAAAAAAGTTTCTTTTTTGTATTTGTACCATCCGCAAAAAATAAGATCAATAATTTATTTTTCTGTAAGGGTAATTCGGTTAGTAACTCCATAAACATTAATATGCAATGACTGAAGTTTGAACTTTTAATTTTTCACTTCTCTATGAATATAGTTAGTGACTAACCTTATTGACAGAAAAAAAAATCAATATTTCTTGTTAAATATAGGTTGGCGTTTGACCTGCATTAAACTAAGGTAAACTTGGATAAAATAAAATAATCCAAAATTATAAGAGATAAAATATCAATCAAGTTTGTACTTTTTTTCAAAGGAAATCAAGTTTGTATTCGTACATATAGCTTCCTATTTTCTGCAACCAAAAATTCCATACAAGCTCTCTTTAATCTCTCCGGTCGAAATAAGGTAAAACTCCATTCAATTCGCCATGAAAACAGAGTTTTCCGAATTCTCTCCAAAATTGGAAGATCATTTTAGCGGTTGAATTAAATTAACGATTGAAATTTTTTTAAACACTCTCACAATCAAATAAATGTGGCTCAGTTCTATCGGAGAGTAACAAAGAGTTTTGAACCTTGTCACCTGAATAGAGATTACTCTCATAGTCGGTTCAAAAGACTAAAATGAAGTTTGTGAATATACACGATAGAGTAATTGAGATGTCAACATAAGTCGATTAATTTTCTTTTATTGCAACGACAAGTTGATCTATTAATTAATTAATTAATTAATTGTTAACATAAATTGATCATATTTTCTAATAAAAAACTCGTATCTTATAATGATTTGGGTTCAAATTTTGTTACATGATGCGAGGTTTCATTAGTAAATAATATGTAAATGGAATACATCTCTACACATTCTATAAGTCTTTGGACTTTTCCTTGACTCCGATGAGTTTCGAGGTCCAACTCACATAAAATAAATAAAATCTTCTTTCATACAAAGTTATTCAACATTTTAAATATATACAACTTCCTAGTTTATTACTCTCTCTTTCTCCTAATAAAGTTGTTAATCTTTTTCTTTTATTCATTTATTCCTTCTCCTTAATTTGTGATAATTTTCATGTGAGGGAGGGAGAGTATTATCCAAATGGAAAAAGGAGGAAAAGTTGCAATTGAGACAATTGAATCCACAACATCAAGTGATAGTAATAAGTAATAACTATGATAAAATTATGATTGGTGTTCGTGTATTGTCCATATTTGCTTTATTGAACCGCACCAAAGACCTACGTGGCTATGTTCATATTCTCCCAATCAAGTAAGTGCAAATTGTCTTGAGGACGACGTCTAGGTTGATGAAGTTATTCATAGGGTCTACAAATTCTAACATTGTTGATGACTCATCTTGTATGTGCTAGAAGTTTATGGTATTATTTGTTGTCACCATTGAGATGATTAATGACTAAACAAGAAAGAAGAAAGAAAAAAAACAAAATACTTCAAAGCTCTACTCATGTTTTCTCTTGCTTTTGTCGAATCGATTTTGATCATGTTAATGTCTCAATCACAAAAATAACTAAATTTTTGCTTAAAAGTGTTAAGTTGATTGATCATCGTCAAAGTTTTCAACGAATTTCAAACATTAATCTCTTATAGATTATATTATATGAGAAACTTCTCCTCTCTAACAATTCTCTTGAGCCAAGATGATAGGTATTTGGATCAACATTTTTGGTGTACTTAATTTGACCATTAAAGAGAAAGGTACTACTTAGCATCAAGGAAAGGTACTTAAGTCAATTAATTGTGTTGTTACATTGTATAATGAGCCTCAAATTGCAATAGATATTTGACTACTTTTATAAAGTATTACTCCAACTTATTAATGTTATTATCTTAATACATACGCTTTCGATTAAAGCATTTAGGTGAATCTCTATGCAACTTTTGTGATAGAAAAGCCAAGAACATAGCAAAGGGTCCAAAGAAAAGAACATAAAGGTGTGTATTATAAGATACGGATTAGAATGAAATGTGTCAATGTATATAAAACATAACGTGAAATGTAAAAATTGGAAAGATTTGTCAAAATATTGACTTCCCTGTGAAGTGAAGCCATACCTTAATTTGGACTTGGAGTAGTGTACTTTCCCAACCTTTTAATATTTCAAAGATGTTCTTTAAAAAAAAAAAAATTTCAAAGATGTGATTGGACAGTTTGGTCACTTTGGATTTGTAATATTAATTAATATTTTAATATAAAAAATATTATGCTTAATAGCAGTTTTAGCCCCCTAAGTTTTAAGAAGTTGTGATCTTGACCTCCTAAGAAAAAACTATAAAACTGCCCCCTAAGTTTTGCCCATGTGGCAGTTTTGGTCCCTTAGGCCAATTTTGACTCGGACAACGCACACGTGTATTTTTTAATTATTCAAAAAATATTTTTTTATTTTTGTAATTAAAAAATATTTTTTTAATCAAAAAAATTTATTTTTTTAATTATTTAAAAAAATTAATATTTTTTTATTGAGAAATTTTTTTTTTATTTGTTTAATTAAAAATTTTATTTTTATTTTTTAATTATTTAAAAAATATTTTTTTATTAAAAAAAAATACATGTGGCGTCCACGTGTGCGTTGACCGAGTCAAAATTGGTCTAGGGGGCCAAAACTGCCACAGTGGAAAAACTTAAGGGATGATTTTGTAGTTTTTTTTTGGGGACCAAAATCACAACTTCTTAAAACTTAGGAGGTTAAAACTGCTATTAAGCCAAAATATTGATTTGTTATTTTAAAAAGTAATTAATTAGATACTTATTTAGTGCCTAAGTTTGACGGTCAATGCATACCATGACGATTTCGGTGTTTTCAATTATTTTAATTTCATAAGATATTAAACAATTGTGACCAATTCATGAGAACAAATGGTAAGATTGACAACGTATGTTGATTGCGTTTATTAAGAGTTAACTCTTACTACGCAAGGGTGCGGAATAAACTTTTACCGCCAACGTTAGGACATCGTTCATGAACAATCTATAAGTAACCTATGAGTTTTGAAGTTTGTCTTGACATTGATTAGTTCTATTAACCTAGACACTCAACTCATGTATTTGAATGAAAAATTGGCGAGGTTTAAGAATTCTAAATAAGCATAACTTTTTAAGCTATAGAGTGTGATCGGATAAGACCATGTTGGTCTAAATGGTAAGAAATTTGACAATAAAGTTTTCAACAATTAAAAATAACATTTTTGCATCTCCAAATTTATATTTTCTTGTGCAAGATATAAATTAAAGTTTTGAAATATAAAATCAAACGAACTGTGTATTTTTTTCCTTAAACATAAGAATGCTAATCATTTGTGTCTAAGTCTATTAAGACCGATACCAACCACATGTTTGTGTACATGCACATACTAATTAAACTCTTATTTGAGTAATTCATTTCAAAAAGTTTGATGCTTCATGTAATCAATAATTAATGAATGTTATTAACACAATCAAATAATAGCATAAAAGAACTTTATTTCAAATTTTCAACAACATGCATGAAAGCTAAACCCAATTATATTTTTTGAGAAGCATATATTAACTGGTAGTAGTGTGGCCAACTGTACTCTATTAACGTTATCTGATTATTGTATTAAAATTATTATTATTCAATTATTTGAAGCTTAAGTTCAAGCTTCCATTAGATTGCTCTTATGATCTTATCTTTAAAAAACTGTATTTATAGAAAACCGATGTCTTACCCACCAAGCTTTGGACATTTCTGGCTGTCATCGAACACTTTGAGTGCCCCACCAGACAGACAAGTTAGTTTTAATGTTAATCAAATAGTATGATTCTAATCCAATATGAAACCTTCTTCTAAAATGTGATTAAATTATTTAAAAATTTAACAGTGATAGAAAAAATAATGGTGTACGTTTGTTCATAAAGCTACTAAAACTAAAGTGAACTTGGAAAAAATACAATTAAGATCACATTTTGCATAGGTAGATGACTAGATGAATTTTGTATCAATGTTTACTTGCTTTAAATGATGTTTTTTCAGTCTAATAACCTAACGTCTGGACTGTGTGGAGAACCTAATATTCAAATTCCAACCGCTCATTTCAGTATTTATGGAGCTACTAACTGAGTTGCATTTACAAGACTCATCAAAGTATTTTTTAGTATTATCAAGACTATCATTGTTTTTTTTAGTACTATCAAGATTATCATTTAATGTTTAATTTGTTTTATTGCACAAGTAGGTGTTATGGATGCTTCAATAATTAATTAATGAATGCCATCAAAAGACTTCCTACAATATATTGTGAAAAGAAATTTGAACAACTAATTTGTTTGTGTTTAGTTTTGGATGTGCTATAATGCAATAATCATACACAAACAAATTCAAATCAAATAACAATATTTAGTTTAATATAGTGAAATTGAGTTCAAATATTTGAACAAGGTCTTGAGTTGTAAGTCTTTTTGATGAATAAACATGATTAAGAGTAAAGATCATACTTAAGGTGATAAGCTAGATTTTTTACAACAAAGATTAATCATTAACAAATTGGTGGTTACTTCATCTGATTAAAAAAGGCTCATTATTTTATACAAGAAAGTTTTCTAAAAATAATTATTTGTTGGCTTTTAGATGTTTCTCTCTCACCAACTAATATATTATTCCCTTGCCCTTCACTTCCTTCCAAATCTGCCAACTTCAGGTAACATTCTTTCATTGGGACCAACCATATGGTCCAAATTTCCAAAAAGAAATTTAACATCATTGGACCTACAAGTCTAGAGCTTATCTAATTATCTATTTTAAGCTTCATTTTTTGATTTGCTTTTAAGCATTAAAATATGAGTTTCATTAATGAGTGCCTTCGGAGCACTCTTTAAAGATTTTAAAAGAAGAAATTATTTTATAAAAAAATCAAATATTTCAATTTTTGATGCATTAATTACACAAATTTTTATAATAAATTGCTATTTAAAGGCCTTAACTAATGTCCTGGGACATCGGTTAACATTGGGCTAAAGTAGATATAGAAACTCAACTATGTGTCAGCAATATTCTCATGCCCATAACCACTACTTTCTTCCAAAATTTTACAAATATTAGTCTCATGTGCATTTGCTGGGACCAATGATAAAGTCACAATGGTACAAATGAGCACAAATAATTCCTTCATCTAATTGATTTTCATAAGCAAAAAATTAAAATACTCAACGTCAATCTTTTTTCCTAAAGGGCCATGTTATGTTACAAAATAATGTTCACACTGATTGATTATATTTGATTCTTCTCACAATATGCTACACAATAATTAGTTGTTTTTTTATGTAAAATTAATCATTTCAAGAAATAATGAGTCTCGTTAACGCGTGTCCTCAGGACACTTTATAAGGATTTTAAAAGAAAAAATTATTTTATACAAAAGTTAAATATTTCGATTTCCAAGACATTGATTACACATATTTCAATAAAAAAATTGTCATTTAAAGGACTTAAAGAGTGTCTAAGAACACCGGTAAACATTTTCCATAATAATATGCAAAACAAGGTACCAAAAGACAATACTATTTTGTTTACATTTCATTGTTGTAATACAATCATTGATATTTTACAGTTGTATACTATGTAACAATACATGTTCATCAAAATTAGACAATAATTGTGCAGGAATATAAATAAAGTAGCAAAAAAACAGGAATATAGGAGACAAAACTGAAATGTCACTAATTTTTGCTCTTGTCCTTAAATCCTCAACCATAGCTCTTCATTGGCTTCATAGCATATTGCTTTTTCATTGATCAACAACATATTGTAGCACAAACCAATTTAGTGCATGGTTTATAACCTATTTTTAGCAAGTTTCAATCAACTTATTAGAATTAAGTAGTTGATTAGATTCAGTTAAAGACAAATTGGTCGGGAGAACTTGAATTAGGGACAACTTTATATTAGAATCCTGACTATAACAATCATTGATCAGACTTTACTAACCTCTCGTCCAAACTTCAAATTACTAAACCTCTTCCCTAGAAATAAGGGTCGCAGCCAAGATCCCTCCGTAAGGAGGTGTAATAGCATTAGCTCAACCTGCATACATGATTGTTTACACACAAAAAAGTACACTGTACATGCATTAAAATAACTTTCTTACCAATCTTAGTTACTTCCTTTAATTATGTTTTTTTCTTTCTAAAAGGAACTGACGTATCCTACTAAACAAAGAGTGCAAAAGTGATTCATACAATTTGATTCCCTTGTTAGATATTAAATAAATAGTGTCCCCTTTTGCATTTTTTAACATATTTAATTAATCAAATTTAGTTGGCTATGAATTGGCTTGCAGCCAAAAGGGTCAATGAAAATTGTCTTAGTCAAATTAAAGAGAAAATAAAACTCTTGTTTTTTTTATTTGTTTTTTTGTTAGTTTTAAAATCATTATGAAATATGAATAAAAATATTTTATCAAAACTTTGTCATATCATGAATTAATGATAGTGATTTAGCTATAATAAGGAAAACTTTAAGAAAGTTTAGTTTGAAACTTGAATTAAAGAAAAAGTTGAAAGGTTTATCATAACAAAAAAAAATCAGAACAAAAGTTACCAACATTTATATAAACTGTTTCATCAAAGTTTTATATTCAAAATTTATCTCAACCATGAAGTTTCAAACCAATGAGATTCTCAATGGGAGGTACACAACAAGAAAAACAACCAAAAGTGTTTTTCTTGTACCATTCACTCTTCTTCTCATCATGTTTCCTCTTATTCTCATGAGAAACACAGATGAACCATCTCCAAACATGTCTTCTGTCAAACACATGAACAACAAAACACATACAAAAGGATGTGACATATTTTCAGGTAGTTGGATTCCTCATTCTGAAGGACCTTACTACAACAATGAAACATGCAAATGGATGATTGATGAACAAAACTGCATGAAGTTTGGTAGGCCGGACGATGAGTATCTTCATTGGAGATGGAAACCAAACGAATGCGAGCTTCCATTGTTTAATGCAACTCAATTCTTTGAGATTGTTAAAGGAAAGAAAATGGTTTTTGTTGGAGATTCAGTTGGGAGAAATCAGTTGCAATCTTTGTTGTGCCTCCTAAGTCAAGTAAGTAATGATCAACTCATACTTTGTTTTTTGTGTTTTTTTTCAAGTGTAGGAGATAAATTTTTGTTTACATCAAACAATTTTCATAACATAGTATACTATTAGTGTTTCTATAAACAAGTGATTTAGATTATAATCAAAGATATTATGAAAAATGTTCGTGACTGCGACTTGAGCCGTAACATCAAGGTTTTTTCATGTTTTCCTCACTGATTTGTGATGGTCGTGTCAATCGTATTTGATTGTGATTCTCTGCATTATCTTGGAATGTAACCGTGGCTGCGATTTAAAACCTTGTTTTTGTCCTTGTTCCCTTCCCTTGATTGTATCCATCTTCTTAGTTAATCATTTCACAAATGTTTACACAAAATTTTGTTGATGATCTTGTCTGCATGGTTATATTTCAATTTTCAAATCCAACTTAGTGAATGTTTGGTTTCACATTTGGAGGAGGAAAAATTGATTCTAGAGGTGTAAAATTGATTTTGACATGCTTTAATGTTTTCAAGTAAAATTGATTTTGCCTTCATAATTGATTCTAACTTGAAGCTAGAATTCGGAGCTTTTGACTCTGCGATTAATTTAGTCTCAAATTTACTGTGGAACTCGCTTTTACATTTCTATATCCAAACATAAATCACTTTACATTCAACTCACTTTTAGCTAGAATCTATTTTACAAAATAAATTTATTCAAAACCAAGTTTTGGCACCACATAACCAAACATGCTTATGTATTTTTTTCTTTTTTTTTTCAGGCGTCTCAACCCGAGGACGTTTCTCATAAATACACATCAGATGTCATATATTTCAAACGGTATTTCTTCTCCGATTACAATTTCACCCTAGGAAATCTATGGTCACCATATTTTGTGAGATCAAAGGATGCTGACAAAAATGGTCATTCTTACAACAGCATCATGAAATTATATGTAGATGAGGTAGATGAAGCATGGTCTAGTCAAGTTGAAAACTTTGACATAGTGATAATCTCAGCAGGACATTGGTTTTTTAGACCATTATTGTTCTATGAAAAGGGTCAACTTGTTGGATGCAACAAATGTGGAATGGAAAATGTGACAGATCTTGCTCACTATTATGGTTATAAAATGGCATTTAGGACTGCATTTAGAACCTTAACAAATCTTGAAAATTTTAAAGGTGTGACATTTTTTAGGACATTTTCTCCATCACATTTTGAGAATGGAGATTGGAACAAAGGAGGGAATTGTGTGAGGACAAAACCATTTAGCAAGGAAGAAATGAACCTAAATGGTTACATTCTAGAGACATATTTAACTCAAGTGAATGAATTTAAAGTAGCACAAGAGGAAGCATCAAAGAAGGGTTTGAAATTTTTGATGCTAAATACAACTGAAATTATGTTGTTGAGACCTGATGGACACCCTAATAACTATGGACATGCTATGGTAAAAAATGTGACATTTTACAATGATTGTGTTCATTGGTGTTTACCTGGACCTGTTGATACATGGAATGAGTTTTTGCTATATATGTTGAATGTACAAAATCACACATCTTATGGTTCAAAGCTAGAGAGTGTTTTATGAAAATAAGATTTACTTACGTTAACTATATGGAAGAGATTGTTTATTATTTACTTTTTGAGGGTTTGCTTACTCTATTGTAATTTTTTTTGTATTTACACAAAGGGTAGGGGAAATGATGAGAGAGATTGATGAATGTATTTATTTACTACATAGATAATAACATAGAGAATGTATATGCAAAGTGATTTGTAATTTTTGTATCATATTTAATGGAATGTCTTGATTATCATGTCAATAATCAGTCTCAATAAGCTCAATGGTATTAAGAAACACTGGCTAGTTCTGTTTTGCCTTAAAAACCAATTGTAAAAAAAATGTCTTGGAGATGAAGCTAAAGAGGACTTTGATCAATCAAAGCCAAAGGTTTAATCCAAATCAAGAAAATGCATACAAACAATTGAAAAGTCCTTCCATTTACCATAGTTTCTTTGCTAATTAATTTCAAAAAATTAATTATATTTCTTCAATCAAATTTACTTGGTTTTTAATTTTGGTTTGCTTAATTTATTTATTGATCTAGTTTTCTTAATTTTTCTATTAAATTTCTAGGATGGACACTTATAAATTAGAATGGTGATATCCCCGTGAGCTTAGCTCAGTTGGTAGGGATATTGCATGTTATATGCAAGGGGTCGGGGTTCGAACCCCGGACACTCCACTTCTCCACAATTAAATTGTGTGTGCTCTAGGCCACTAGGTTACTTAAAAAAAATTAGAATGGTGATTAAGATGATATAGACATAACCGGAATTGATGAAGATGATATAGACAAAAAGGATAATCGAAATGTTCTTGATCTCACATTTATTTGGATGGTATAGACATATGAAGTTGATTATGCACATTAATTTGGATGGCATAGACATTAACTAGAATTGATAAAGTTGATAATGCATGGATAAAAAAATAGTGAATCCTAGATCTCAAAGCAATGCATTGACGTATGGTAGTAAGCAATTTCATGTGCCTGGATAATGATACTGACTTGAGCTTTGAGGCTAAGCATAGGTGTAGCTTTCTGTCCATTCTTGGGGCTGTCATACATATCATGAACAAAAAAAACCATGAAATATAGTTATATATTCATTTTTTTTCCTTTCCTTTTTTTGGTATAAATAAAGATTAAATATTCTTTCCCCCATTAACATCAAACCTTGCTGTCATATTATGAATATAAAAATTTAAATATTCAAGAGTTTCAGAATTGTATGCTGAGTGTGTAAAACTATCTGATAAGATAACTCTCCAATAAAAAGTTCTATAGTCGATGCATAATCTTTAAATTCGATTCAACAAGTAAAGACCATTATTTTTCTCACCATATGAGTTTCTCGCATGCCATATTCGAATTCTAAAATTCGAAATATTTTAATGTGCTTTTGAAGATTTTATGGAGTATTTATGCTGTTCGGATTCTATAATCCGAACTACATAAGGCGTGCGAGAAACTGATAGGGCGGAAGGAAAAAAACGGTCATAAGTAAATACTCTCTCAACAATACTAGGAATAGGAAGGTATACAAGATTCAAGAAATTTGCAACTTGAAGGAACCCAAATTACTTCATCCTATAGATTAGACTTCCATGGTGAAAATCACTTAACAGAAAGATCACAGAACACTAATAACTTGAACTAGTTGCTTCTTTATCAAGCACCATCTCTCACAATAGCAAACTCAAAGTAACTAAAGTTTACCATAACTATTTATTAGGATATTATAAAATATCTCATAATATCTTTTATATTATATTTGAGTATTGTAAGTTATTTCCTAGAATCAGATTATAATCTTAGAGTATCTCTTAAGATAAGATTATAGATTAATTATTATTATTATTATTATTATTATTATTACTATTATTAATTAATTTGTTATTATGATATATGCTCATGATTTCTTTTTATCTAGGATTGAGTCTATGTGTCCCTATAAATAGGGTCTAGTGTTTAGTCTTTTATATCAAGTATCAATAATATTTAAGGTTCCTGTTATTTTCTCTTCCTTTTATCATAAAACATTGCAACTTCAACCGCTATTATATCATCTGATTTTTTTTGTATTCAACGATTTTCCTCTCGTTCTTACCTTTTTCTTCGGCTGCAAGTAACTCTGCGCAGTATGAAGGGATGTAACAAGAGTTTTGGTTAACGAGTGAACTTCTTCAGAAACTTCTTGTTACATATATACACACATGAGGTATTCAATTCAATAAGTACAAACAAAGGTCCAGTCATAAGTTTCTATCAACTAAGAAAAAGGTTCAGTCATAAGTAGGAAAATGTAATAAGGTAATTTTAATTTTGGTCAAAATGATATCCTGATAAATACAATTATGTTTAAGGCTAAAATATAAAGCACAAATGCCGACCTAAGTAGCATAAGCCTCTGCTGGCTTTCAGTTCTGCCTGCAGAATGGTAAGGAAGCCTCTGATGACCATCATAATCTGACAAACCCTGTAACTTATCAGAGGAGCCTCTAACAAAACGATTTCTAGCATTGTTCACGTCTGAGTTGTTGCTTTGCAGCAGTCGCCATTGTGCATTCAATCTTTCCAGCTCCATCTCTTTTGGGTGAATTTCTTCAAGTAAGCCCTCAGCTTGTGTCTGAAAGCAAGAAAGAAAGACGGCTTATTAGACTCATCTCCAGAAGGCAACCAATACACAGAAGTAACAACTCAAATGGTTGTTATTATTCAACTATCGCCATTTTTTTTTTGGCGATAAAAAGATAAAATAAACTGTTTTTTAAACAAAAACAATATCATAGATGTAGAAACATAAACAATGAAGTATGGATAGTACCTGTTTAACTGCTAGTTGCTGAAGTAAACCATGAAGTTGTTTATCTAATGTCTTCTCTCTTTGTGCTGCAAAACAAGTTAAGAATGTTTTAAAGCTAAAATAATGCTTGCAAGGAGAAGCTTAAGTATGCAAAATTAGTGATAGAATTTAAACAATAAAAACGATAAGATTATGGAGATGGAACGGAATCAAAGTCTCCCTCAACTGGATTCTTTTTTTATTCCTTTTAATAGATTAATTCATTTAGAAAAGTATAAACAGGAGCATCAGGGGAAAAAAAACCAAAAAAGAAAATACATCCTAGAAAAGCAGCCTAGTCCCTCTACATGTCCAACCTAGAAATACTCCAGAACAAAACCAAACAAGAGTTTCTGTCAGCATTTTGAAAATTATTATTACATGCAGAGTAAAACCATTTGGTAATATATCACTAAAGAAGTACTATAACTTCTCCAATTTTTATAACGCAAACATGCTTAATGATTTTCCAACATAAAAGAAATCATATGATACAGTGCACTGTCAAATTTTTATGGAATCAGAGTGACCTTAAACAAAACTATACTGATTCAGGTATCACGTGGCATTTGCATACATAATTATTAATTATGCTTTGCAACTTTCCCTGTTATAAACAATTTCATGACATCTTTACTCAGTGTGATCAATCAAAGGTTCCAGAGGATCCATGTCCGATGTACACATTAAGTACAGAATTTATGCCACCTAAAGCGACCAACTACACAAAGGGAAAGGAAGGATCAAAAGAAACAAACAAAGGACATCATCATGCACTCAGATAATAATTTAATCTTTCCTTCACATAAACCAAAAAATATATATGGAAAATACTAACTTGTGCCCTTACGCACAAGTTAAGAAGCTATTATTTTTTTGAAAATTGTGCAATCAACATTATAGAAGTTTAAACATCTATACTTTCAATACAAAATTTATTTTTTTATTTCCTTTTATAGTTCCTTAACTTGTCCCCTAGGGCACAAGTTAGCATGACCCAATATATATAACAGAAGTAATATATAATACCTGGGGAAGGCTGTTTAAGTGCATTTTCTTGCACTGCTGCCCATTTCTTCTCCAACGCTTTTACAGTATCCTCCATTGAACTCTGAAAAGAAAATAACAGTTATTAACATGAAAACAATATTTCAACATAGTTAAATTATTGTTTCAGTTCTGGTAGGTAACTAAATAGAGTACACTACCAACAATTAATGCAAGCATCACAAATCAGAATCGGAAACCATCAGTCAAAATGCAAAGCTGCAACAGATAGTCAAAGAAAAACATTGAAAAGTTGATGCTTTATTGCAACCATCACTTTAAATGTTTATTAACGATTAAGTGTAATATTTTAACGCTAGATTATTGTATTTAATTTGCATTTAAGAGGAAATCTATTATACCCATCGTAGTCAGGTTCATTTTTACTCTGTTTGCTCTGTTTTTCCTCTGTTTTCCTCTTCTTTTTTTTTGCTTGGTTCCTCTATTTTTCCTCTATTTTCTCTGGTTTTTTCTCTCAACTATATCAACTTATGTTCCTCGTGTTTACATTCGTTCACTGACCGAACAATTTTACTTAGGATCTCGATCCTGACTACATTGTACTGTACCTATTGAATTATCAATTTAGGTGAATGAAATGAGTAAAGGATTCTCGCCATTTTTCAAAAGAAACGGAGGTGTCCATAACTATAGTTTTGAATGAATGAAGGATATCAGTGCATGCATTTATAAAACTGGTGACTTTAATTACACAATACACTAAAACTATATTTATTGAGATGTTCATTTCTTTTAAGAAATGGATTAGATCTCTCCTCGAAGGAAATATAGCATGTCAAATCTCTTCCTCCCCTTTCCATTATGCGAATGTGCAACTAAAATATTATGAGAGATAGTGTCCAACTGCTATCAAGTTCTTTAGAACAATAATCAATTTAGTTGAGAGAGATTTACCATTGGTCACATTAATCTCTAAATGTGAAAACTGAATATTACATTTCAGAGATAAATAATGTACAACCACTAATGTGTTTATATAGGCTATTCTAACCTAATGGGCCTGACCAATGACTAATAGGCCAATTACAAATTACTACTAATAATAGTAAAACTTCACTATTTACAACACTCCCCCTCAAGCTGGTGAATGAATATCTATCATTCCCAGCTTGGAAACAATTCTTTCAAAGTTTTTGTTGTTCAGTCCCTTAGTTAGAAGATCTGCAAGATTGCCTTGGGAAGAGATATATGGAGTGCAAATTAGACCACTATCTAATTTTTCTTTGATGAAGTGTCGGTCAACATCAATATATTTGGTTCTATCACATTGCACTGGATTATGAGCTATGCTAATAGCAGATTTATTATCACAATAAAGTCTCATTGTTTCATCACTCTTTATCCTCAAGTCTTTCAGGATGCTTTTCAGCCATAGCAGCTCACATATCCCTTGTGCCATTGCCCTGAACTCTGCTTCAGCACTAGATCTAGATACCACAGTTTGTTTTTTACTCTTCCAAGTCACAAGTTTACCACCAAGAAAAGTGCAATAGCCTGTAGTTGATCTCCTATCCACAATTGACCCTGCATAGTCAGCATCAGTATATGCTTCAAGTCTCATGCTTCCATTTCGTTCAAACAATATCCCTCTACCTGGGGTTCCTTTCAAATATTGAACAATTCGGAGTGCAGCTTGTAAGTGAGTCTCCTTTGGTTGGTGCATGAATTGGCTGACTAACCTAACAGCAAAGGCAACATCAGGTCTAGTATGTGATAAGTATATAAGTTTGCCGACTAACCTTTGATAATTGATACATTTCCCTATCAACCTTAATATCCTCTTCAGCATTCCCCAACTTTACATTTGGATCAATTGGTGTACTTGCAGGCTTGCATGCGGCCTTGCCAATCTCCTGCAGAAGATCAGTAATATATTTCTGTTGGGATATGAAAATTCCTTTCTTAGAGTGAGCCACTTCAATTCCTGGAAAATACTTAAATTTTCCCAAGGTCTTGATCTCAAATTCATTGGCCAAGTGTTGGGCTAATAGTCGTTGCTCCTCTTCATCATCACCAGTTACTAGAATGTCGTCCACATACACCAATAACACTGTTACTCCCCCTGACTCAGTGTTTGACAAATAAAGTATGGTCTCCTTGGCTTTGTTTGAAGCCCAAACATATCATAACTTTAGTGAATCTCCCAAACCATGTTTGTGGCGATTGCTTTAGCCCATATAAAGCCTTTTTTAACTTGCACATGGTGTTGACGTTATCAGAGCCTATCATTAATCTATCGTTGGGCTTCCCGCATCGTCCACGCTTCAAGCCCATTGGGCCGGGATGAAGCGTGAGGGGGTATGTTGGAAATTCCGCCTTAATTGCGGTCCGCCCCTAGTCGCCTAAATTGCGACCTTTGGTTAGCCTTCATTGCAGCCTCCAACACCTTCATTGTGTTGGCTTTGAGGGGGTGGATTTAGTCCCACATCAGATAGATAGCACTCTTGAGAAGAGTTTATAAAGAGGAGGCACTCCTCACCTTACAAGCCGGTTTTGTAAGGATGAGTTAGGCCCCAAATTTCAACACTAAACAATCAAATCATACCCAATGTCTCTAAATACATCTAATCAGCTAAATATGTCCTTGAATGTATCGAATTAGTCTCCAATTTCTTGAGGGACTAATCTGATTGAATCGATACTTGACAGAAGAAATGCACATTCACGAACCTCAACACCATTTCAATCATTTAGCAATTATTAATTATGGATTGGTATTAAGATAATCTTATTTCAATAAGCTAGAGGAAATAGGGCCTGTTTGGATTGGCTTATTTTAGCTTATGTAGTGGCATAAGTTTGGTGGGACTGTTCGGGAGAATTGATGAAAACTGCTTATGGTGATTTTCATAAACTTTTTTCCACTTATTTTAATAAGTTCTCCAATATAGCTTATAAAAACAACTTATGGCATATACATAACCAATTTAACGTTATCTTTTGCTATAAAACTAACTTATGCAAGCTTACACATAAGCACTTATCATGATAATTGCTTGTGCTATAGGCTGCAAATAAGCTATTTATCAAAACAGGCCCATAGTATATGAACAAGCACTTAAATAAACTCCCTAGAATAGCTTACTGAATAAGTGCTTAATCAAGTTATATATTCAAAGTTCAAACGCACTCTTAGTCGTTCAATATTGAGCAATTTGTTATTTTTAAGAAGACAAAAGAGAATCGTGTGATTAAAGAAACAAGAACAAACCAGCTCTTTCTTCTTCTCATCCAATTTTTCTAGCATAGCTGTTTTTAACGCTTCTGCATCTGCATCAAAGTCAGCTTTATTATTTATCTTGTTTTCTTCCTCCCAACCCTCAGATATCCAAGATTGTCCGGCATTGACAGAAGCACTCGACTGCATATTTTCCAGCTCAGCCCTCAGCTTCTTTTCAGTTTCATCCATCTCCTGTAGCCCAAAACATGAAAATCAACAACGACGATAATTAAAACATCAAGCAGTGAACTTCAATTCCCAAAATACATAGCAAACCACCAAATGGAACATCACATTAACTCTTTAGTCTATAGCATGGCACACATACACATTAACCATCATACAATTTTTGATTCAGTACATGATACAACACACATATCACAATCCTCAGTCTCACCTCTAACTTGCTCCTTAGTAATTCAGCCTCTTGCATTTTTTCCTTGATTTTATTCTCGCAATTGGATATGGCATTCTCAAAAGCAGCATTTTCTTCCTTCAGCGTCTCCTCTCTAAGCTGGGCCTGTGTTCATACCACAGAAGCAAATTAGTCTTATATAACAATCGAAACCAAATGAATCGCCAATTAAATCACTATAACTGTAGAAGACAATATGGTATCTCAAACTAACAAAATCACAAAACAATCCCTAACAAAATCCCTAATATTGAAAATCTTCTATCACATCAGTCATTCCAAACAGTTTCACGACTAAATTGACCAACTCAAAAAAACTAAAGTGATTATGCATTTTCAATTTCAAGAATCATTTTGAAATTTCAGTAATCACTACTAAATTGACAAAAACATAGAATTTCAAGAATTAAACCATTGCATGACTAAATTGACCGACCAAAAACAACTAATGAGATCAAGCATTTCCAATTTAAGAATCATTATGTAATTTCACTACTTAACCAACAAACAACTAGAACTTCAAGAATCAAACAATTCCATGAACTAAATTGACTAACTCAAAAAAACTAATTTGGTCTAGTATTTACAATTTCAAGAATCTGTGTAATTTCACGTCTATATTAACAAAATTACAAAACAATCTCTGAAATTGTAAATCTTCTAACACATCAGTCATTCCAAACAGTTTCATGACGAAATTGACCGACACAAAAGACTAATGTAATCAAGCATTTTCAATTTCAAGGATCATTTGGTAAAAAAACAGACATAAACATTGAACACCACACCGTGAATAATTAAAAAAAAAAAGGTCAAATATAACCAACCACATGTGTCAGTGCTGAGCAATTACACATATCTAACACTAGACATAGACACACCTTCAATCTCAAGCATCAGTACTACATTCACTCTAAAGTATAAATTTCAACACATTTCATGTTCATCATGACTAAATTGACTGATAAAAAAGCAATTAAGGCCTTCTGGATTAGCTTATTTGAACTTATATACTTGCATAAACACTTGTCACACTGTTTGGGAGATCTTATGAAAACATCTTACGACATGTTCACAAGTTGTTTGCAGCGTATTTCCATAAGCTATCTTGGATAGTTTATGAAAACAGCTTATAGAATATACAAAAGCAGTTTGACTTTATTTTATCTTTTGTTATAAAAATAGCTTATATGATAAGTGTTGCCTATGATAATAGCTTATATGAAACAACTTATACTAAAACAATTTAACTTTATTTTATCTTTTGATATGGAAATATATTATAATAATAAGCGTTTATATATGATAAAAGCTTATGCTATAAGCTTCAAATTAAAGTATTTATCTAAAGAGGACCCTAATGTAATGAATCATTTCTAATTTCAGAGATCATCCAACACCTACAATTTCATCATTTCACGAATCAAATTACTAATCACCTTCCCAATCAAAATTCCACCCCATTGAACTCAAGGGACACCACCGTAATATCCCCTTAAATACCTGATGTATTATTTCGTTATGATAATTATAACAACTAATCCGTCTAATTTAACCACTAATTAGTGTAACTAACTATTACGTGCCTGTTTGAAATTTGGATTTATTAGAGCTTGTCTACTAGCATAAGTTTTGTGTGACGGTTTGGGAGAACTTCAATAAACAATTTATAACATTTTCCATTTTCGTAAGCTTTTTTCAACTTACTTTCATAAATTCTCCAAGATAGCTTATAAAAACACAGACACAGACACTAAACACCACACTGACACGAACACATCAAGTATGGACCCAACACATGTCGGACATCAGGATACGCCTTCAATCAGAAGTGATGATGCAATTACTTATCATCATCTAAATAAATTTACTCCAACACATTTCACTCAAGGGTAAAAGTGTAATTTCTCTATATACCTGATGACGAGTTGAGGAATGAGAGTTCAACTGAAGAGCGAGAGCGTTATTAGAAGCAAGAGAATGAGCATGAAGATGAGGAAGACGTTGAGAGATATCAGGAGGAGGCAATCTAAGGCGTAGATCTTGAATCGAACGTTGGAGAGAGTTAGTTTTGGAATCGAGTTCACGAACGTAGGTTTTTTGAGAATCGGAAAAGAGAATTGGAATTGATGAATCTTCTGTTGCTGATTCTGATCCTCCGTTTCCTCCTACTACATCTGCTGCCCATGCTAATAATCCTGCCATTTTCTGTCTCCTTTTCGGTTACGCCCACCTCTCTCTCTTTTTCTTTCTGCTTTTGTTGTTCTGTTTTCTTCACTTCAATTTTGGTTCCAAATTGGTGTTGAATTAAAAAACAGTTATTTTAACCTTAAACCATTTGATATATCAACTATTAAAATCAATTAAAAAGTTTTTTTAATTAGAAGTATCGCATAGAGACGCTATTCGAATTTCGAACACTTTATTTCTCTACGGTTAAAATATGTGAACTCTAATCACTCCTTGATAAAAAGTTCAATCAAAAAGTTTTTTAATTATGAGAAATATATGAATGCCATTCCTAATTATATCACTTTTTGTAAAAGAAAATAAAAATAATCTTGTCCATGACAAAATTGATGTATTTTCTCGAGTTTAATAACCTTTTTAGTTGTTTTTAAAATATTTAAGGATCAAATTGTTGCAATAGTTTTTTT
>Ga0228711_1000409_pt1:0-50000 | contig 51055 bp, 20 predicted proteins | sample MedpolnodulmetaG_2_FD_177996 | JGI IMG/M metagenome (GOLD analysis project Ga0228711, IMG submission 177996) | Root nodule microbial communities from Medicago polymorpha collected in Santa Monica, California, United States - brown nodules | ecosystem: Host-associated > Plants > Roots >... | reverse complement strand
TTTTTCATAAATATATCCTTCCAATCCTTTCCAAAAAAAAAAACATTATCTTCCTATCCAGGTATTTGGTATGTTATTAGCATTTAGGAACAATTTGTCTTAAAAGTGTATTTATCTTCAAAATATATATTTTATTGCCTGATGGTATTATAAACATTTTCATGATTCCTTCATTTTTATTTGATAATTTATTTCCTGATTCAGTCCAGACTATAACTTCTTTATCAAATTTTAATTTAATACATGTGAACTAAAATGATGCAACAGAGTACGTGTGTACAATGAAAAATTGGCTTTAGCATCGACATAGTACAGAATCATGGCCGACATGCTGAGAAGACGCATTCAAAGAAAAAACTTAGCGTCCATTATCTGTCATTTTTTATGATCTGGCCAGCACTAAAAAACGCTCCAACCTATCAAAAATCGAAGACACTTAGGGCTTGTTTGTTTTGGGTGAAAGTGAAAGGAAAGAATGAGGTAGGATAGAAAGTAGAAAGATTGGAAATCTTTCCATAGTTTGGATCAACCTTAGAAAGGGGAGGAATGATTCGATAGCTGGGCCCCACATAAAAAATGTTTCCACTCTTATTTATGGACAGAAAGCATAGGGAAGGCACTGTTTTGAGCAAAATTACATAAAAAGCCCTCACTCTCTTGTTCAATCTAATAAAAAAAATTAAGCTAATTTTTTTCCTATTTCCTTTTTCGGATGTTGCGCGCTTTGCTTTTGCTCTCTGTTGTGCAACATGTGTATAAAAAAACACTATAAATCTTTTTCAATGTGATATTAAAATATATTAAATAAAAAATTAGAATATAAATATAAATATTGAAAGTAAAGTTTGACGTTGTGTTCTATAGAAATAAAAAAAAGTCGTATGGCTTTATATTATCAATAAAAACATAATTTTAACTTACTTATATATATATATATATATATATATATATCACCTTCTTGTATGGATATTTTAGTCATTTTATTAAATATAAATCTTTCTTTCTTTGCACTTTCATTCATACCAAACAACTAAAAAATCATCCCACTTTCTACTCTCTTTCTATTCACTTTCTTTCCTCTAACAATCATTCCTTACACTTTCTTTCCTTAAACTTTCCCTTACTATCCAAACAAAGCCTTAACATTTATCTGAGACCGGGCCACACCAATGAGCTAAATTGAATATATAGTACTCTTTTAACTTATTTAGTGTCTTTTTTAAGGAACTTATTTAGTGTTTTTATATTTGTCTTTGAAATATCTCATATCAAGCCACAACCGGTGGAGATGATGTAGTATGAAGAGTAATTCAGGTGGAGGAGAGTTAGATAAAAAAAGGTAGACGAAAACCTAGAAAAATTATAAGAGAAACAATTATAAAAGATTTATAGGTTAACGAGTTTGATAGCATATTACAACGTAATTTGATTCATGCAGCCGATCTCACTTAGTGAGATAATGTTTGGTTATTATTGTTGTTGGTTGCTGTGTTATATTGGTCCCTTAATAAATTAATATTACATTTAAGTACCTTAACATTACTTGTGTTAGTCAAGTTGGTTTCATTTCATTAAATTTTAACTTCAATGTCTAAGGTGGACACACATTATAAATGGTACACAAAAGACCTCGTTAATTTGCTAAGTAGGAAATGTTTGATTTTTTTTTTTTGAAAATTCAATCATTAGATCATAAATGTCTTGGGGGTTTTAGCTAAGGGTTTTGTTTTTTGTGGTTTTTTCCTGGTCTTGTCATGTGGTTTGTTTATGTTTCAGTTGGAGTTTTTGTTTCCGAGTGCACTAATTCTTATGTTTCAGTTGGAGTTCTTGTCATGTGGTTTGTTTAACCACAAATAGGAAAATTGCTTAAGTGTCAAGCTCTAAGATCATTGTTGCCACATCACACTTTAAAACTATTTTTCTTTTGCCTAATTAAGCTTTTGTTCACTAACAAACATCATCTTTTTTCAAAATAACAATTAAAAATTATTGATCATATGTCACATAAACACACATTTGAAAATTGAAATTTTCCCTCTCATTTTGACACAAAGCGGGACATATATGGAGAAACTTAACAAGGCCCACCAAAAAAACTCACCCAATTTGCACAAAAAAAAAAACAGAGAAGCATTTGTTGAGTTAGATAATTATGGCAAATCACACTCTTTCCTCTTGATAAACAACAAAAGCACTGAACCTCTGTTTTCATCTACACATGTCTTTCTCACCTTTTCACTCTACATTCAAATTTCAAAATTCCCCAAATATTCTAATTCAAACTCTAATAATCAGAACCCATTTCTCCACCACCTGTATTTTCAGTTTCATTTCTTCCTCATAGATTGGTCTCCAATTGTTTACAGCTGTAAGTATCAAGCTTTTATTTTCATTTGTTTTGTTCTTTTAGGTTATTGAATGAGAGATTAAAAAAAGGATATATAATCAGCCATGGGTGAGAATTGAGAATAATTTTATCTTTTGATTACTATTGTTATAGTGTTTGAAGGCGATGTAACAAGAAGAGTATGAAAACAACCTTAAATGAGTACGGGTGACTATAAGGCTTTATGTAGTCTTTGTGTTATTTGCCACATTTCTTAATCTACTCACACAAGTGTTTATTCATCTAAGTATATCTTCTAATGACTTGATCCGTTTTTTTGTTTTGTTTTGTAGTTGCATACGAAGACATGAAGTAGATTTTCAAGCTGTTAGTTATGATGATATTTTGCTAAGCTTTTTGCGAGCATAATGTGTAATATTTTGTAAATTATTTTGCATACTACTTTGAGGGATATGCATTATTTATGATTTGTAACTTTTAGAAGATAATCATGTTTTATACCATGTCGGTCTTATAATTAATATTGAATTAACAATTTCGTTTATTGTATTAAAATATAACGATATATTTTATGACATTGTTGGCGTCCCGTGCGTTGCACGGGTACTCCCACTAGTTGGCTCCATTTACAAACGACTTCTGATGGTGAAAATTTCACGATTTTATGTTGAATCTTGCTCCATACATGGAGACTTTTTCTATTGATCATTTGGTGACACCAAACACCATAGCAAAGTTCATTAAGACCAAAACTAGAAGTGAAGACATAACTATTTTCACTTGAGTGGAGATTTGTTGGGGTGTTGTAGTAAATTCAAACTTGGAAGTCTTCAACGGACCTGTGATGGGGCTGACAATGGAGACATAGTTGTGCGCAAAGCGACTGTAATAGCATATGAGAAACAAGTAAGTGTGTATGTCTATGACAAAATGAGGTATGAGCCACTTCATAATTGCTTGGAATTTATCTAAGTCAACCTCAACTGCCTCTGATATAATGTGATTGAGATAATTAACTTTTGAAAACATGAAATAACATTTAGATGGCTTGGCAAAAAGTTGATGATTCACTAATGTTTGCATGACCAATCGTATATGTGTCAAAAGTGAAGCCCCATCATTATTGTATAAAAGAGCATCATAAAATTATAACAACAAATTAACGTAAGAAGTCATAGAATACCTCGTTCATGGTGGTTTAGAACGTTGAAGGGGTGTTAGTGATCCGAAAAGGCATTGCAAGGAATATGAAATGCCCTTCAATTGCTTGAAATTGCATCTTGAAGGTATGTTCCGGTGCAAGAAGGATCTAGCGTAGGTCCAGCTTAGACAAGAACTTGGATCCATATAACGCATCTAATAAATCATCGACATTTAGAATCGAAAACCGATCCTTAATTGTAATTTCATTGAGATTCTAATGATAAACACAAAAAATCCAAGAGTCTTCTTTCTTGCAAACAAGAAGCACCATATAAGAGAAAAGGCTTGTGGTAGGTTTGTTGATGCCATTAATTAACATCTCTTTGATCATTTGTGATCATGACCTCTTTGTGAAATGTGGGTAGCGATAAAGTTTAATGTTGAGTGGTGTTTCCCATTGAGATAAGTGGATGTGGTGATCCTAATTGCAATGAGGACGAATCCCCTAAGTGATGATGAAAACCAAGGGAAAACCCTAGAGGAAAATAGACATATCTAGAGGTAGTGAGTTGGTGTCAATGTGGTTCCATGGATTGAAGGCAGGTCTTGGGATACATTTTTGTTACAAAGACAGAATATATAGTGTCCACCGAATCACAAAAAAGAACCAACATAATTGTGAAAAAGAAGAATGGGTGTGTTTGTTGTAGTGACACTCGATAGTGTCTTTGATCGCTTTAAAAGACATCAATGTCGTTGATTCCAAATCATCCACAAAGAGAATCATCAATTGCTTTGCATGACAACGATGACACGTGATAAATTTGTCATCTTAGTTAAAACAAAGATCATTTGCACCTGATTTTTGAATTTCAACGGTGGTGAGTTTTTAAATGGGAATGGGGGTGATGGTGTGAAGCCAAGAACAAAGGGTGTGTGGGTGGGATAAAAGGGTAAGACTAATATTTTTGGGAAATTAGGATTTCGGGTCAATAAATTATGCCTCGACAAGTTTTTCCATTGTGATAGTGTCGTGAAGTGTACGAGGACGCAACACCTTACGATGAAACAATTTCAAGTCTTCATGTTCAAACTAAAACAATTACCTATTAGACGATATATTTTCCTTTATGTCATGGCTCCAAGAAACTAGACGCCTCACCTAATATCTCTATTTTTATCTTACTTTAAAATAATTTATTTCATTCAAAACAAAAGCTAATTTGTTTACTAATATATTTGCGTCATTTAAGTTCAAACCCTTCCCTTTCTACTGATGTAGTTCCATGAAACCCACAAAATAACTTTAGAGTGGTGATCACCATTAGAGTTGTTCTAACACTATTATATTTTGGATGTAAACAAAAAATTTGTTAAAAATAACATGATTTACCATAAGTGCAAAACATAGATTTTTATCATAATACACTCGATGCTTATTTTTCTTATGCTCTAGAAAATTACATCACACAAATACAACAAAGTGGGAAATCTAAAATACCATTGGCAAGTGATACACTTAAAACCACACGTTTTTGTTGTTATTTGTTTATCCATGAATCATTCTGAGAATATCCTGCAATGTTTAAGGGCTTGGTTTTAATGAATTTCCAATATCAATCACGAATCGATATTTGACATCTCCTTTAGCAAGACGCTCCATTGCTGTGTTGACATAATCAATAGGAACAACCTCAATCTCAGGCGTTACATTGTGTTCTGCCGCAAAATCAATCATTTCTTGAGTCTCCTTTATCCCTCCAATTAAACTTCCTGATATTGACTTTCTCCCTATCAATAATGTGAAATTAATACAAGTGAGCATTAAAGTTCTGCATAATTAGCATTTTGTGATAAAATTTTGGGAGTGTATATATGCAAGCATTTTTCATATGCTTACCTCCAAGTAAAGAAAATAAAGGAAGCTCTAGAGGCTTTGCTATTGCACCAACCATTACAAGCTTTCCATTAGATTTCAATAAACCAATCAGTGGTAAAACAGGATGACTCGCCGAAACTGTGTCAATAATACCATTCAAAGTACTCATTGCAGCCTATAAAATGTTGTACAATATTAGTTTCTTGATTAACATTATCAGTTTCTGAAATAACGAAAATTCAGAAATTAATCAAATGAAATGCACCTGCATCTGATCCGGATCGCGGCTTACTAGAAACGAGTCTGCTCCTAAGTGTTCTATTGCTTCCTTTTCCTTTTTAGGCGATGTACTAATTACGGTTACTTTAGCACCAAAAGCTTTGGCAAATTTCACAGCCATATGACCTAGTCCACCAAGACCAACAACACCTATATTCATACCAGGCTTGTCGAGTCCAAAATGTCGAAGAGGACTATACACTGTGACTCCAGCACAAAGAAGAGGACCGGCACCATCAAGAGGTAAGCTATCAGGAATGCGAATCACAAAGTGCTCGTCTGCAACCATTGAGTCGGAGAAACCTCCATAGGTGATGGTGCCATCACGATACTTACCATTGAATGTTTGAGTATATTTGGGGCAGTAATTCTCAATATCGTCAGCACAATTTTCGCATGAACGACATGAATCAACCATGTATCCCACACCTACTTTGTCTCCAACTTTAAACTTCTCTACTTTGCTTCCAACCTCAGTTACTATACCAGCAAGTTCATGCCTGCATTTATTAAAAAGATTATAAACAAATTGAACAATTATTTTCTACTCATTTCTTTTGATTGATTCACTCAACTAGTTATCAAAGTAAGTATAAAATGATTGATAAAGTAAAGTTATAACTAAAAAAATATGTAAGTGTGAAAGCGACAAATAAATAAAAATATTTGTTTCACTTAAAACGTGACAGTTAAAAAGAAACGGCGGAATCAACTATAATAGAAGTTAAAGGAGTTGAAAACATACCCGGGGACTAATGGATAGGTTGTTTTGCCCCATTCATTCTTCATAATGTGAAGGTCAGAGTGACATATCCCACAGTATAACACCTTGAATGCTACATCTTTCTCACCAGTTTCCCTGAAGTTTTGATGCACCATAATTAGTAGCCAAGAACATAGATGTAAACATCAAATCTTAATCCAATTAAATAATGTATTTATAGAAATAATGTATATATTATTTTTTGGCACTTTTATTATTTACAAACAAAAAATAAACGAACACAATTGTTGACTTCAAGAGTTTATTATTTTCTTGTTACCAAATAAAAATAACACAAATTTTAGAAAATAAAAATAAAAATGTTTTAAATGTAAATTGATTATAACTTTCTTTGAAATTAAAAGGGAAAACAATGATGCAGAAAGAAAAAATAATGAGTTAGAAAAATGTATTAAATTAGTGAAGAGGTGATAAGTGAAGTGAACCTTCTAAAGAAATGGAAAGGGGATAGAACACCAGAAGGGTCTCTAGCTGCCCATCCAAAGGCCTTCTTAGGAAACACTACTACTTTAGAAGCATCTATTGCCATTTCAAACTATGTTATAATAATAATTCAATGATCTGCTCAAAGTTATATGTATTTATTTAATAAGAAAAGAGTATATATAAATCATAAGGTTATGATTATTGTTACAAAGATGTGGGAGAACTAGACTTTATGAAGATATTTGTAAGGTTGTGAGGGTTGCATTGTGTCCACACACATGTGTATGAAGATAATATTTTGATGTTGTGTATAGCTTGTTGCCGAAATACTATTGGTGAAGTCGTTGTTTACTTTATCTTTTTTGATCACGTGCAATGATGCAACGTTTATTTTGTTCCTTTCTTCTTTTTAAAAAAAATCGATCTAAGTGACATGATATCTATCCACATGGTCCACATGGTCCTTTTCTTTGTTTGATAATGTTTTTCAATGATTCCTTCTTGGGTATATAATAACTTATTTACCAACTTTTTATTATTGTATACATGTGATATAATAATGTTTTCCTCTAAAATCACATTGTTTTATATAGCTAGAGAGACACGTGATAACAATTTTAAAGGGACCAAACATACAAGATATATATTTTTATAGGGAACCTTCGACGAGTGAATGTAGAGGGCAGTAATTCTCAAAAGGTTATTAGCACAATTTTGGCTTGATTTGCTCCTCTCATATTTAAAGTATCCAGAATCTCACACTTGAGGAATCAATTCTAAGACTAAGAAAAAAAATGACTGACTCTATTGCATAAAAGAGAATATCGTGGTGGGGGACACGGCCATCTTTTCCTTGTTTTTTTTAAGGCATAGATAAATTATTGAATAAGAAAAGAAATAATAGCACAAGTTGTGCTTCACTCTAGCTAGAAAGAAACAATATCACCCCTCAATCTCAATCAGAGCACACCAAGCTAAATCCATGAAATGATGAAAGTTTAATATCCAACCTGGCAATCACCTAGAACCCACATCTCATCTATGGACCAGGTATCTACCATATGATAATGACACCATATAAGAAAACAGAAGTACCATTTTTTTTCTATCTTTTGCATAGGATTGGGAATTTGGGGAAAGTCTAGCTAATTTTGTAATAACTGACGAGAGTTATTGAGTGTTTTTTAAGAGGAGATGAACTCTAGTGTTTGAATATTTAGTAGTTACACTAAAAATATAAATAGGTGACGAGAGTTATGTGGAACTCACTTAAACACGATTGTCATCGTATCATATCATATCATATTTATTCTAAAAGCTTATTAGGTTAAGTAAATGCTTAACCCTAATAGCTTTGGTGATTTCCCTCCCAAGCATGTGACCTAGGTGTATTAAACAAGCTACAATACCTCATTAATGTTGATTTCAAATTTTAAAATTTGAATTTCCCTCCCAAATGTACATGTCATCACTTAAATGTCTTTTGTGTTGCCAACTATTTAACTTAATGCATCATGTTTAAACTTCCTATGCATACCTAATTAATGTTAGTTAAAATCTTCTCCATTTATGTCTTTATCCATTTCTTCCATTTGAAAATATAAAGACACATAAAATCTTAAAAAAAGTATAATATAATTAATGATGGTGGAACACACTTAGTAGTAGGACCCACCACATCTTTTTGGAGTCTATCTCTCTCCAAATTGCAAACTTCATTTACTTTGCAAAATGGGGAGGATCTTAACCCAATGGCTCTCTCTATATATAGAGACCACATGCATGCAAGTTTGCCATTAGTTATGACTTTTGTGTGTTGAGTTCTGGTTGTTTTGTCTACTTTCACTTTTTTTATTTATCTTGCTAAATTTGAAGGTTATACTATTTGGTAATTTAACCTTTGACAATTTTTATTTTTGAAAGAAGTTTTGACAATTGGGTCGCCTCTGAACTTTTCCTGAAGTGAATGCTAATGAATTGATTGAAATTAAGCGTTTTTATTGTTTCATTACATTACTATTCTTCATTCTTTCTTTGCATTTTTTCGTGATGTTACGGGTTCCTCTATCATCTTGACATGCTTATTATACTGAAAATTGTTTTTCTTTTTATATTTGTTATGCATAGGTTTGCCATTTATTGGTGGTTAAAGACGGAGGAATACATTTTATCTATCTGAACTCTTGAATAATTTTACCCGCACAATGTCTAAATGCCTAAATTTTCTCTGTTCAGATTAAATAAGTTTGTCTTGTTAAACAACTTTTTGGATTAATTAAATCATGATACTTTCAAATAACTTGGATTAGTTTTAAGCATAGGTTATTGGATTAGTTAAGCTTAAACCATGATACTCAATCATTTATCGTCACTTTCTATAGTTTACTATCACAATCATTTCAAATATTTTCTTTATGTTTTATGACTGAATGAGTTGTTAGCAATCATTGCAACCTCATTTACATTATTATTTGTCCTTTGATCCAATTTTTCCCCTTTTCTAGAGAACTTTTTCCTGTTTCATTTTGTGTTTTCTTTAACATCGTTAATTAATAATATTTTAGGTTGCAAATATGTTATTATTGGGATGTGGTATGTGCTTTATGAGGTTAGTGTGTGATGATATGTTTCTTAGGCATTGTTGTCTGATGCATATTGCTTTGTGGCATTTGGAGAGGGAAGTTGGTTTTTCAATTATAACTAAACAGTTTACTTGCTAACAGTACGGGAAATCCTCAATTGTGAATAGACTTTCTTGCGTGTACATCTTGAGGTTTCATTGCAACCTTTGATGATAGTGCAAAGTTGCTTAAAGACAATTACATATTAAACTTCCCTTAGGTTGTAACAACTTTTGGATTACTTTCTTAGATGTATGCTTCAATTTTTGGAGTACTTTCTTAGGTCATTGATTGTCATTGGAAAAAGAATTTCTTAAACAGGTATTTAGTAAAATATGGTGTAGTTATTTATAGTGGGATCCTTTTTTAAAATCAATACAATAATATATTTTATGTCAATACATGGTGGGGTGCAATAGAGCCCTCTCAAAAATGTTTATGTGAGCTTAGCTCAGTTGCTAAGGATAATGCAGAATATATACAAGGTTCGGGGATCGAAACCCAGACACCACCAAAAAAGAGCCCTATCAAAAGACAAATTTATTCTTACTCAATGATTATATTCTTGCATTTTCTTATGTTAGAGTGCATGAATTTTGGTCTGTATCAGAAAGTAACTTTCTCCTAGATCACGACCTAATAATATAAAGTGGAATAAAAACAAACCAATTTCAAAGTTCTTAGATACCTTAATTGTCTCTATATGAACTTATTTCAAGGGCACTTGATATTTTCTTCATGAAAAAAAGGACACTTGATAAGATATTACGGTTTCATAGCCTTATAAAATATGTTATAATCTTTTTTTTAGGTAAATGTTGTAATCTTTACTAAGACAATATATTGCATGATACATAAATTTTGGTACGATACCATGTGCGACCGAATCATTGCATGGGTATTTCATGATTTATGATTAAACATGTTAATATTATTACAATTGTATTGTACTATTTATTATTAAATCAACTTTTTTCTTTGGTATACTTTATTTGTGGATATTATAGTTAATAAAACCTGTGCGGAGCACGTGTCGATGGTCTAGTTATTATGAATGATTTAAGGGCATTGTTTAAAGCTAGGGTGTGCCCACTTGTATACCCTATAAATTTTTTAAAAAAATTACACCTAATATCCTATTTATTTTAAGTGAATCATCAAATTCGTCCTTTTGCAAGGACTAACCAAATTCGTCTCCCAATTTATCGAAATATCAAATTCGTTCATGAATTTAACAAACGTCCATCAAATTCATCCCTCCGTCCCATCTCTCCGTTAGTGATGCCGATGTGTTCTCCTACATGTTGTGTTGTGTTGTACATGTGTCATCCAGTCAGACGTCAGTCACGTGTACAACGACCAATTTGATGGAAATGCACCAAATTTCTGTTTTAACTTTTCACATTCAATTTTTTTCTATTTTTCCAATTTTACCCCTTTCTGGTTGGGCCGGTTCGATGGCTCTCTATGAATTAGCAATTTTTGATCCCTCTGACCCTGTTCTTGACCCAATGTGCTACCCATTTCTTCCATTCTCACATTTCACTCAGACACATCAAACAAGTCCCTAACTCTTCTCCTTCCCGCTAAAACCTTCACCATCTTCATCTCTCCAAAATCATCATCTTCAATGATCAACGCTGGAAAAGATTGTGTTTTGAAGGAAGATTTCGTCTTTTGTTAAGGTAACGTCTCATTCATCTTCTTTTTCTTTTTATCTTTGTTCGTTTTCTCCCATTTTTGTGACTTTTTTTTATCTTCGTTTTCATTTTTTATCCATTCATTCTCAACTTTAAACTTTATTTGATGCTTGCTTTGTTGTTTGTTTGTGAGTGTTGTGTTTTTGAGACCGTTTTTTAGATTATTCATTCTAGGGTTTTCAGTTTAGATCTTAAAAATTTGATGTTTTTATGGTTGGTTTCTAAAATTGATGAACATGAGATTAGTAATGAAGGAAATTACTAGTTGATTAAAACAGTTTTTAAAAAGGGTTTCTTTCGTATGGTAGTGAATTCTGATTTGCATTTTGACGTTGTTTTGTTTGTGATTATGACGAATGTTGCCAAATCATTTTAGATTTTGTTCCAAAATATTTTAGCAAAACTTGGGGAATAAGAAAACACTTTCTAATAATGATTGCGTTCAATTGATGACAGAACGTGACCTTTGGTGTAGTTGTCTATTATTCAATCAAAGATTTATATCTCTTGTAACAGAAGCAAAACTACGTAGTACAATTTCACATGAAACTTATTTTTTCTACTCCAGAAATGATATAACAACAATATAACAAAGATGCAAGTATGAAACCTCCTTGGAAAGTGATACACTGAATGCTATAAACTACTACATTTTATTATCATCACTTGACCATTGAATTATTCTCTGAAATATTTGAATATTCTGCCAAATTCAAGAGCTTGATTTTAATGTGTTTCCAATATCAATCACAAATCGATATTTCACGTCAGCTTTAAGAAGGCGCTCCATCGCTGTGTTGACATAATCAATAGGAATGATCTCAATATCAGGCTTTACATTGTGTTCTGCTGCAAAATCAATCATTTCTTGAGTCTCTTTGATCCCTCCAATTAAACTTCCAGCTACTATTTTTCTCCCTACCAATAATGTGAAATACTTGTGAGTTAAAGGTTCATAATTTAATTTAAACATTTAGAAGTGCATATTTAGCATCATATTGAAGTACATATATTTTTCAAATGCTTATATACCTGCAAGTAAAGGAAAAACAGGAAGCTCTAGAGGCTTTTCAGGTGCACCAACCATTACAAGCTTTCCATGAGACTTGAGTAAACCAATCAAAGGTAATAGAGGATGATCCGCTGAAACTGTGTCGATAATACCATCCAAAGTACCAATTGCAGCCTACAAATTGTTCTACATTATTTAGTTCAGTGATTGTTAACTTCTAAATCGGCCACTGAATAATTTTGTCATCGATTTAGAGACCGATTTGAGAAATTTCACTAGTCAACTAGCCACTATTGTTAACAATTGATTTAATTTAGTGATCGATTTGACATTTTAGGTCTCTAAATAAGCAACTATATGACAATTTTGATAGTGAATTAAATGAATTATTGTACCTTCATCTGATTCGGATCATGGCTTATTAGAAATGAGTCAGCTCTTAAGTGTTCTATTGCTTCCTTTTCTTTGTTAGGCGATGTACTAATTACGGTCACATTAGCACCAAAAGCTTTGGCAAATTTCACAGCCATATGGCCAAGTCCACCAAGACCAACAACACCTATATTCATACCAGGCTTGTCGAGTTCAAAATGTCGAAGAGGACTATACACTGTTATACCAGCACAAAGGAGAGGAGCAGCTGCATCAAGAGGTAACTCATCTGGAATGTGAAACACAAAGTGTTCGTCGGAAACCAATGAGTCAGAGAAGCCTCCATGAGTGCTGGTTCCATCACTATATTTGGAACCATCAGTGAGTGTCAATTGGGGACAGTAATTCTCAAGATTATCAACACAATTTTGACATGAGTGACAAGAATCAACCAAGCATCCCACACCTACTCTGTCTCCAACTTTGAATTTGCTCACTTTGCTTCCCACTTCTGTAACTATGCCAACAATTTCATGTCTGTATATATTTCTTACACCAATTAGATTCAAATTGAATTTAGATCTTGATTTATATATTTGGTTTTTTCAAATGGAGCAATAGTAGATTGCTTACCCGGGAACTAGTGGATAGTTCGTAGTGCCCCATTCATTCTTCGCCTTATGAAGGTCCGAGTGACATATTCCACAATACAGCACTTTTAATGCTACGTCTTTCTCGCATGTTTTCCTGGAAATTTGACGTACTAAATTAGATTGAATTATGATCAAACTTCCTTCTTAGCATTCTATTTTATGATTGTTATAGATTTTTTTGGTAGATAGACTGTTATTGTTATTATTTACACACTAAAGAAGGACGTCTATTTTTTTTTCCCCTACTTTACATATTATATACTTTTTAATTTATTTCATTGATTTTAATTTTATAATATCTATATTATGTAGACTATCTAAATTTCAGTTTTAATATTCATAATTTATGTTTTTAAATTGAAATATGAATTTGAAAACATATTGTGTTTTTTGAGAATGAAAACATATTGCGTTGTTATGAATAAATTTGTATATAATAGAGAAATATTTGACTATAACTGATTGTTAGCTTTTAGTTCTCTTAAATTTTGCTGAAAATTTAAATTGAAAAACACAATTAGGTTTTAAATGTAATTAAATTTGTAAAAAAAAAAAGAAAGAAAAAAAGTGATCACACTTGACAGTTATCGGTACATGCATGGCTATTGTTAACTTAGTTCTCTCTATATAATGATATCAAACACATAGGACATAAGATGATGCATATCCTCCACTTTTTGCATCCTATCATTTCATAATATATCGAGAGAGGGAAAAAATCAAGTAAATAATTAAATTCATGATGTTGTTTATAGCATTATAAGAAAAATAAAAATATAAATTAAAAAAGGTGAGCAAATAAAATGGTGCAACAAATAAAGAATACTACATAATATGTTTAGAAAGAAAAGGTGATCAATGAATGAATTGAACCTTCTGGAGAAATGGAAAGGGGAGAGAACACCAGAAGAGTCTCTAGCTGCCCAACCAAAGGCCTTGTTTGGATGCTCAAATTCAGTTTGTGTTGCCATTATTTTTAGTTCTTGTTCAACTTTCTTGCTAGGTGATAGAAATGATATGTTTTAATGTTATAGAAACAATACTATGATCGGTGAGCTTAATTAGAGTGAAGGGCTACTTATATATATGCTTATTGGTGGCTGGAATGACGTATTTGGTTACGTTCTTCATATCTTTAAATCGACGACATTTTTGACTTACCTTGCTCAACTATAAACTACCTTATCTTTTGCTACTTTTTCCAATGTGTATCTCAAAATTAATTTAATACATCCATGTCCCATGTATTACTAACATCTTTTTATTAGAACGTGCAAGTCCAGTGTCACAATATATAAGTTTGTCTGTTTTCGTTGAAAAAAACTCGCACCATGCAGCAGGGCTTTTCTTATTAATGTGTATAGCTCTTACACTATCCACAATAATTAGAATGATTAAGGAGAGTTGGGTAATTCAACTCATTTAAATTAAGGAAGAAAGGAGCCAAAGGAGTTAAATGATCAAGATTCAAACTTTGTAATTGTAATAGGAAACAAAATATGTTTCATTAAGTATATTGTAATAGGAAACAAAATAAAATATGCTAAGAATATATTTTTTTAAAGAATTTTTCATAAGTACATTGATAGTTTTGTCATATTGTATATTAATTAGGTGATTTGTTGTCCCTTTGACATATTTGTTATTCCTTTAATGTGAGTTTGTTTGTAGATTTTTCATTTTTCATTTTTAATGATTTTGAATTTGTATTTAGATTTGATGTACTCTATCGGTTTGAATTAATGAAAATTGTTTCTTTTAGCCAACAAAAAATAGACCGATTGAATCTATTTTATTTTTAATACATAAATTGACATGGATTTTTTAGAGAATGTTTAGTAAATTGTTTTGATTTATCTATTAACATCCAAATCAACCCTACTTTAAAGTACAAATTTGACCTTGCAAAACGGACTCTAAATTTCTACTCCCTCTGTTGCCAATATAACCACATCATCATTAATTGAATGAACCTAAAAATTAAAATTTGTTTAGCAATAGATGGAGTACCTATTGGGGAGTCTGGGGAGCAACAATGAGCTAAACGTCTAGAATCCGCTGAGAGAGAGAGAGAGAGAGAGAGAGAGAACACACACTTACCTGAAACCTTATTGATGTTTTAAAGATAACAAACATATTTACTTTTATTTTGTTATATCTAATGAATTTTGTGAGAAATATTTCATGAGAATGTTCGGGAAAAGCAAGATAATGTTCCGGCCTCACAAGTGATAACAAAATCTTTCTCAATAAAAGCAATAAACAAATATGAATTTTTTGGGTTAATGTCAAGATGTGCATAATCAAGATCAAGACCAAAGCAAATATTCTTTGTCTCACTTAAAGATGAAAAAAAACAAGGTTCTTGATAATGCATTAAAGGACAAAGAAACAAAGGAAATTAAATATATTCTCTCTTGCACATGTGCTCAGAGTAAAAGAATAAAATCAGTATTGGGCCCTCATGTGGCTTTTTTGATCCATTAAGGAATAATAAGGAAAAGAATATTCAAAGGATCAATCTTTATCATCAAGATACATGACATCATCAAGATGACATCAACAAAGATCATCAAGTGGGCAGCAAATTACCTCAAGGCTTGCTCGCAGCTCATCACAAGCTAGCAGCCACGTGCTCTACAATTTCCTTCAAGATTGGTTGGAACTGAGAGAATGTTTGGGGCAAATAAAGAAACATTCTCTGCATGCTTTTTCTCCAAGCCTCTTTGGAGCCCATTTTCGAATTTGAATTGGAAGCACAACAACTCTTTATTGGCTTGCTCTACAAGGGGTTTCAGCTCTATAAATATAAGAGGTCTTTGAAGGAGAAAAGCAAGAGTTTGAAATACAAAGCATTTATCTCTCTCAAAGCAAAAAGCTATCAATTTCTTCATCATTCTCTTCAACAAACACAAAGCAAATTCCATAATCTTTTCACTATACTTATTCTCTTTATCTCTTTTGTTTGAGATATCTATTTGAGTTTGTATTTGTAAAAGTCTCTTTTGTTTTGAGACATCACGATCTAAACCATCAATCATACAAAGTGTAAAAGATAGGTCTCAAGTCTATTGGGCTTAATAGTTTGAGATAGAAAAGTTTCAACCTTTCTTGTGCGAAAGCAAAGAATTATAGAAGCCTGTTGAGGTTGATAGTACAGGTGTTCCGGACTGATCTGGTGTGATCTGTTGGAACAAAATGTGTTTAACATTACCCTTTGAGTTTTGATGATAACAAGGTATTAAAAAATTGTCAATTGGATATGCTAATATTTGTTCAAGTGTGCAGGACCATAGACAAAAATTTAGTGTCTCTTTAAAGCACAGGCTCTGAAGAACAAATGAGAGAAAATTGAATCTACGAAAAGGAAGCTTGAAGCATCTGAAGAAAATAGGTTTTTAAGACAAGTGGTTCTGAAGATCATCAGAAGCTGACGTCATCAGAGGTTCTGAAGATCATCAAAAGCTGGAAGACTGGAAGCTTTAGAATTGTGTCAAATGTTGTTTTAATCACGCCTATCATTGCAGAAGGATAGAAGCTGAAGCAACGACTAATTTAGAGGAATTTGAAGGCATTGGATGCTTATTCTTTAGAGAACTTTGGAAAAGGACAATAGTACAAGTGTACAACCATTATCTCCACTACTCTGTTTTGTGTCTGCAATAGTACAAGAACAACAGTTGTGACTACGCTGGTATTCCTCTATACTTGGAATGGATTTGAAATTGTTCCTTCATAAGACAATAACCAAATCAGGCAACAGATCATTGATGATTTGATCAAGCTTCAAACGACTCTTTTTGATGTGCTGGCAATCAACAACGTCTCTTTCACACCTCTATATAAAGGAGTGAAGACCTGAAGAATTATAAGACTCACACAACAATTTACAAGCACCAAAACTCTGGTGAAATTGTTCCACATCAAACTTCACTTAGAATTTCTTAACAACTTTCATATCTTAGAGATTCTAGGGTCTTAAGAGTATGTATCTGATTTGTATTGTGAACACCACTAATTGTATATCAAGTGTTCAACCTCAAACAAATTTCTTTGTAATTTTATTTGAATAGAAGTCTCTTGTAGTTGTGCTTGAGCATAGGAAGTCTCTTGATTTTGTTCTTGAGCATAGGAAATCTCTTGCAGTTGTGCTTGAGTAGTTTAAAGTCTCTTGCTAGTTTTAACAGTGAGCAGTTGTAATCAGATATTTGATTTTAGTGAACTCTCCTTGGAAGTGCAAGGGGACAGGACTATTTCTGGTTTGTGGAAGGAACATGTGTAATTGTTTTGTGTCTTTCTTCTCTCTCTCTGTTTTTATCCGCTGCATTTAGATTCTGAACATCAATTTAGAAGCTGAACTCTATCTGCTTCTGAACAGTGAATTCAGTAGGAGAAATCGATGAAAAAGCTAACACAATTCAACTCCCCCCCCTGTGTATTTTTCTCACCTTCATGACCAAGACCTTATAGTGCTAGTTAGAAATTTCTAACTAGCTAAATACTATAGTGGATAATCTCACACGAGGTGTGGGAACTGGAAGTAGCCGGGTTTGGTGAACCAGAATAACTCTCATGTGTTATTCTTCTTTCCCTCTCTCTCTATTTCTCTTTTATGTTTTACACACGATCACACACATTAATATTTATTTATCTCCATAACATTCTGGTCTTAATTAATCTCAACCATATTAATCCAAAGTTCTCTGGTCCTAAATTAATCCTTACTTTATTGATTAATTAAACTGCCTCCAGAACATTCTGGTCCAAGATAAAACAACTGCATAATATTTAACTAAAGTTTAAATTCAGTCTATAATATTGTTTTATCATTCTGCCTTTATATTTCTCCAGAACATTCTGGTCCTTGCTAAATTAACTTTATAATTCAACTTAATATCATTTTGCTTATATTATCTCTCTCCAAAATATTCTGGTCCTTTATACATCAATTGATTATTTATCTGTTGAACTAATACTAACCAAGAATTTTCTTGAGTATATAAAACTTAATTTAAAGTTTCAGGAATAGTTTTAAAAGGGTCACAATACAAACCCCCTTCCTTGTGACAATTATTGCTATTTCATCTCCTCCCTTATATACCCAACATCTGCTCCATTTCTAGTCGATGTGGGACATAATCACTCATACTTGATTTCCAACAATCTCCCACTCAAGTGTGACTCACCCACATCACTAGGATGATCCACACTAAGATCCCACTCCCACTCCCCCCATCGAGCCTAAACAGGGTTTTGATACCAGATTGTAATAACGGGATGCGAGAATAATGACAATAATAGTAAAAGACTAGATGAAAAACTACACAAGATTTAACATGGTATCCAGCAATTGGCTGACTAATCCAAGGGAAAATCCACTGGAAAAAAAAATTCCACTACAATCAATGATTACAGATACTGAATAGTAGAGGCAATACCAGCTATATCAAAACCTATTAACTATTGGTGCAAGAAATACTAACACACAAGACTTTTATTTATATGGACAAGTCTTTGCATATTTATTCCTATTCTCTGATGTGGGACATTTTCCCAACACATTCAAGACATATTTCAACAAATCTCCACCATGACTTGAATCCTCTCCAGATAACCAGATGTACTTGAAGTACAAGATGTGTCAGATGCATTACACATATTGCCCAGATGAGCCTGCTATGCCTCAGGCCTCGCTCCTCCAAGGGAAATCAACAACTTCTAACATTGAGCAAGTTCAAACAATGTTGAAACTTGCTCAGCGGAACAGGTTTGGTAAATATATCAGTTAGGTTGTCTGTTGTACCCACTTTTTTTACCTCAAAGGTGAATGGCTCATGAGGATCTACTTCCTCAGCAATCTGTAAAGCATCGGAAAACATGTCTTCATAACCATACCATGTTTGAGGTACCCTAAAATTAGCTCTATTAGGGCGATTAAGAGATATATTATGATGTTCCCTTAATGATAATGGAACAACTTATGCTTTTTCTTATAAATGTGGCTAAGGAGATCCCTCATTTGCTTCACAAGTAGCCTCAGTTTCTCTCTGCTCCACCTGCTTCTCAATACCACAGTCTTCCGGAATAATGAACTTCACAGTTGCGTTAAACATTCATCAAACACAACATTCCTACTTAGAATAACCCTCCTCTCATATCGGGATCAGATCATATATCCTTTCACAAATTCCCTTGGGAACCAAACTTAATAAAAAAGAAAAAAAAAAGCAAAATAACACAAATTCAAGGTCTTACCATTGAGCTAACACAACTTAGATAAAAAAAACTTTGAATTTATAATTTATCATATTGATCATCTATGTAAATTTCAAAGCATATTTTAGCTCACTTGATATGATATTAAGGTGGGTCAAGATTAGGGTTGAAAGTGAGTTAAGTCGAACTCATTTGAGCTCGGCTTGATAAAAATTATTTCGGTTCAAGTTTTATATGAACCTTTTTTGGTTTGAGTTAGGCTTGTTTAAAGCTCATGAACAACTCAATTGGCTAGTTAGGTTCAATTTGTTAGCTCAAATAATCAAATAATTCATAAGTCAAAAATATTTCTTTAAAAAATAACGACAACAAAAAAAAGATCTTTTGACCTTTTAATTTTTTTCAAAGGCAAGTATTAAATTAAAATAAAAGTTATCGCAAACATAAAATGTTTAAATAAGTATATACAAAAAACCCAAAATAAAAATACAAAAACACACTAAAACTAATATGAATAACATAAACAAAAACAACAAATTCCACAACTAGAATTGAAAATATCCTCTAAATATTCTTCGGATTTTCAATATATATTCATATCATCGAGAGTCAACTCATGAACCAATCGAGTAGAACTATATATATCTCAATTTCGGGTCATCTGATTCATGAATCAAATTTATGGAGTTAATTGTCAAGTCGAGTTCCAAACAATGAACGAGTTAACTCAGTTCATTGTCAGCAATAATCAACATATACTTCTAAAGCGCTTGTCTTAAACATTACATTTTGTCAAAAAGAAAAACGTTAATTTTGATGCAACTCAATAACACGCTCGTTCCTAACATTTCATGGGTCTTAGGTCAAGTTTAAGAAAAGGTCACCCTTATATAATAGACTATAACTTTTTTTTTTATAAACGGTAAATGAGATATGCATTAATCATGACAATCCCCATAATAATTGTTTTAAAATCCAAACTATCTTGACACTCCAAACATCGTGTGTCAAATGTATCTCAACATATATATTATTAATAAAAAGGAAAAATTTGTGTCGGCCGAACCAAACGCAACAAAGCTAAGTAAAACGATAGTAAACATACAAAATTTTATATAAGGTTCATTATCTGATTTGATAATTCAATTGATTTACCACCTCTAAAATTTCTCAAAGAACTCCATTAACATGAAAACCTTTTATCATTTGTCAATAGAAAATGATATGTTACTTATCAAAAATCACAACAAGATCAAATATGATGTCCCAAACATAAAACTTTCATGAAGAAAATCATAGTATACTATGAAATCTAAATACAAATTAATGTTAAATTCATTCTGAAACACCAAAAAACATCCTCAAAATAAAAAACAAATTTGGTCTCCGGGAAGGAGTAGATATATTGTGTTTTACATGTTGCTTCTAAATTTTTCTATTTGGCTAATGAAATGCTGCGGGGTGAAAATGCTGGGTTGAGGGTGTGAAAATGAAATGTTGCATGGTTGTAAAAAAAAAAAAGAGACAAATAGCTGATGGACTTAAGTCTGGTGAATGTTTGGACCCTCTCTGCAGTTATTGCTATTTATACCACCTCTAAACCCATAATTACTATATACACCTCCTTCTGTACAAATTTTTTTGGGTTCCTTACGGACATGGGCCCTAGACCGCCCGGCCCTGCTCAATAACATATCAAACTATGGTTTTAGATTTACCTCACAATTTATAGAGATAATCTATGAAGTGTAATATAAACTATAAATCTAACCATCAATCTTATAAAATAAGTAGTCATTAAGAAGTTTTTTGTTTTCTCACATGTTCTTTTTATCTTTAATAATCTTATTTAAAACGTGTTAAACACAAGTTTTTTGTTTTCTCACGTGTTTTTTTTATTTGTAATAATCATACTTAATACGTGTTAAACATTAAATATGAGTATATCTACCATTTAAGATTCGAACATTGTTTCATCACATCTTGGAAGTTTAATTCTTTATTATAAACTCATCCATGTCATTGATGTATGATGAGTCCGGTAAAATGTTGATCAATGGTGTAAATCGGAATGTTAGAGGTAATTTGATTTGATTCTCATCTATAAAGGCGATCATAACTTACAACCATTGTGCATAAACAATATAGATTCTAACGCACGTTGATATATTGAATAAGCTATTCACCACGTTGATTGCCCCATTAAGGTGACCATGTTCATTCAAAAATTGTGTCAAAATTAAGTCAATAAAGGATCCTTTGATCTTGCCTGTTTCCCAAATAAGAAGCTAGAGTACTTTTACTATTCAACATGAGTTTCTTTTTTTTCTTTTAAGGTGAACATGAGTTTTATTTTTCGAAGAATGCTAAAGTGACACCTTTAACACACTGCAATAATAAGTAACCATGTCATCCATTTCTTTTAATTCCTTATCTAGAAACCGGCTGTAAAGGTTGACACAAACTACATTTTCTCTAGAATTTGTCTCCAATATTCAAACAAAAACACTCCAACATTGTGCACTCTCCACAACTATCTTAAATGCCGCCATTGTTGTTTTATTAAGCATCTTTAGCCGTCATAGTTGATTCCAAATAAGTTATTGACAACCTCATACATCAAATTGGAAGCATAGGTTCAAACTTATCCAAAACTCATGCAAACAAGGTTACATTTCCAATACAAGGCAATGGAGAATGGAAGAAGATGAAAAAGATTCAAACTTTGATGTTTGAATTGAAGAAAAAATGTGAAAAAGGATTGTGGGGATTGAACTGTGAAATTGGGTAATGAATTTGTGATTTTAGATAAAAAAAAAATATATTTCATTGTTGAATCCAAATAACTTTTAATGATTTCTGTGTTACAATTAACTAATTATGATATGACGATTCCAAAATTCAATTCTTATTTTTTTTCTCTAATAGGTTCCCTCCACCGAAACTATTTATTAGAGATATAGATTAGTTACAAAAGTTAGTACTAGTCATATTATTATAGCAATAATATATATATAGTTGAAACCACCTCATTAGACAATATCTTTTATCATTTGTAACATTATTTTACTGTCAATATAAAGACTCTTTGAGCTTTTTCACCCTACTATCCATTGATGTCGTGTTTCTTAATACTATTCAATTCAGGACGGACACACTAAATATATGCATCCCTACTGGTTGGAATTTGAAACTTGGTTTCTTTCATATGTGTTAAATATTCTAAAATGACACTTAATATAAGATAGAAAAGTATATCCTAAAATAGCTATATTTTAGAACATTTAGATATTCATTATGCTCTTGATTTTTTATTTTTCATTGTTGACATTGAGGTCTAAATTCTTTTCCATCCTAAAAAGTTTGAAGTTTGAAAAGGACTTTAGTTAGTGTAATGTTCAAATCTATGTAAAGAGTATTTTGAAGCTTCTCTTTCTACATACGCCCACTATATATACATGACCTTAGTTAGTGTCATTTTCTCATATTCTCTATCCTTTATCATTTCAAATATTAACTACAACATGGAAAACACATTATCAAATGAAAAGGAAGTGCCTGTCTTCGGGTGGGCTGCTAGAGATTCCTCAGGAAATCTCTCCCCCTTCAGCTTCTCTAGAAGGTAAGCATTTAATTGCATAATAATACTAACAACAACAAACTCTTTTAATTTTGTGGTAATTTGTTGAAATTCATATAGATTTTACAATTTCATGTTGGATTCACATGAACTTATACAGGGCAAATGGAGATCGTGATATCACAGTGAAGATACTCTTTTGCGGGGTTTGCCATGGAGACGTTCATTTCGCCAAGAATGAGCTAGGCAATAGCATATATCCCATGGTTCCCGGGTATATATATTTCTCTCTATAGCTAATCATTCTTCAACATCAAAAGATATTGATATGAACTTGATTCGAAATTATATAAAAGTAGTTATTCAATCAAAATCTAGTTAAAAATGTTGATAGGAAGTAGATTGCCTCCATTCATGAATTTACTTGTGAAGTATATAGACTCTTCCGTCTTGATCGAAAATCCATCTTAAAATTTGTACTTTAGACTTGTTTTGCAAGATATAAAAATAAATATCAGACTAAAATTACATAATTACTGTGTGATATCCATCGACTAATTTATTATCTGTTTTTGTCTAAAAAGTGACCGATTTAAAAAATTAATCACTAAATCGATCCCTACATAAATTTATGACCGATAGAGACCAATTTAGGAAAAATCTCTAAACTACTAGTCACTAATGTTGGCGATTAGTCAGATATTTTCAATCTATTTATAGGCCACTAAATCTATTTTCAAACATTTTCAATCTCTTTTTTTCACTAATTAACTAATGTTTGCAAATTTAATTTAGCCATGAGATAGTGGGTGAAGTGATAAAGGTGGGCCAAAGTGTGACAAAATTCAAAACTGGTGACATAGCAGGAGTGGGACCATTATGTGGTTCATGTGGTTTATGTTCCAATTGCTCCAAAGGTTGGGAAAATTATTGTTCCAAACAAATTCTAACTTACAATTCACATGACCATGATGGATCAATAACATATGGTGGATACTCAAATAAAATAGTGGTTAATGAGCATTTTGCTATTATAATGCCAAAAGGGTTACCACTAGAAGGTGCAGCTCCATTGCTATGTGCTGGATCAACAGTTTATAGTCCAATGATGCATCATGGACTGTGTCAAAATGGACAACATTTGGGTGTAGTTGGGTTAGGTGGACTTGGTCATGTTGCTGTCAAGTTTGCTAAGGCTTTCAAAATGAAAGTCACTGTGATAAGTACTTCTCCTGGAAAGAAAGAGGAAGCTTTGGAAAGGCTTGGTGCTGATTCATTCTTGCTCATGAATGATCAACAACAATTGCAGGTAATTAATAAGAAAACTACCAATTAAACAAGGTTCCATTTTGAGAAAATAATTTTGCTAACTTAACATGTTTCTAGCCTCCAAATACATGGTTTACTGTTTGAAGTTCCTAACACATATTACTATTTCATATTTAATTATTTTATATGGAAAAAATGCAAATGTCAGCTAATTTTGCCTTAGGGTACCAACTTTTTTCATGGCTATCAAATGATTAACGTTTGGCATCAGAATCACTGTGACACGATATCTATTGATATCTGCATTTAAACCCACCTAGACGTACAACAAGTTGAAGCTACAAATTTTAGCTCCTCTCAAAACGCAAGTTTGGGACGCGAGTGCTATTAAAACATGGATCCAAAACACCCATAAAGTAAAGTTTTTGGAAGAACACAATATGGTCACCGTGATTCTTGTAGCTTCTACAAAATTATGGTATGTCATCGTGATTCTGACATACTCACCTTTATACTAAATATGGGCTCTGTATCATAAAGTTTTATGGAGATAGGGCTTACCCAAAGGCAACGCCACTAAAGCTCTCGTTTCAGGCCTACTAACAAATACTATTTTTCATTATATTTTATAAACAAAAAGGTCTCATATATCACAACTTGCTTTAGGCCTCACTTACTTTTTAAGATTATTGGGTCGGCCCTATGTGAAAGTTATCGATAGACAAAATTAATTCAACATTAAATTATTGGATCTAGAGTATCATATCAACAAAATTCTAGAGAGTGCTCACCAAGTATACAATCCTTTGATTTAATTGATTAGTTAGTATTATAGACCAATTGTTTGTTTTATTCTTAGGAAGCAAAGGACACAATGGACGGCATCATAGACACAGTTTCAGGCCCTCATTCACTCCACCCATTAATTGAAATGTTGAAGACATGTGGCAAATTGATTTTAGTTGGTGCATCAGTTACACCTCCTACCTTGCCATATATGCCTTTAATGTCTGGTAAATTATAACTAACCTTGTAATGCTTGATAATTATTTTGCCTCTTGGTTAATTTCTGCTTGGAACTAATTAAGAATCATTTTTTTTAATTAGGGAGGAAGATAATTGCAGGTAGTGCTGGAGGAGGAATGAAAGAGAGCCAAGACATGATTGATTTTGCAGCAAAGCACAATATCACAGCAGATATTGAAGTGATTTCAATGGATTATGTGAACACTGCTTTTGAGAGACTTGAAAAGAATGATGTTAAATACCGATTTGTCATTGATGTGGCTAATACTCTTAAGTAACAGCTCTAGTGTTAATTAACTTAGTAGGTAGCTAGCTTCAAAATACTACATAAAAAAAAAAAAGTTTGCTAGCTTAGCAAACAGTTTCAGTTATTGTTCATTTTATGTATTGCAATAAAAGAAAAGTACTTACCTAATTTTTAATATAGTTTAATTTTATAAACTTCATTGTCAACAAAACACTAATAATCATATGTGTGATATTAGAAGTTGTTATTATTGTGGGTTATGGCCTCTTTTATACCAAAAAAACAAACGAAGTTGTTATTATTGAAGTGATACATTTTTAATTATGTGATGATTATAGTCACTAAACTACTTGAACAAAAAAAAAATACCATTTAAATTTTATTTTTTGAAGTAATTCCTTAATTTATTTTAAAAGCTCAGTTTTTTCCCTTAACTTTAAATTTAATTAATTGGACTCTATTTATGAAACATATGAGTAAACTACTAAATTTGTTCCAATTATGTAAGACACTTTCAAATAAACTCTTTGATTATGAAAATATACGAATAAATATATGCATGTTAATGGTATATATATTAACAACACTCAAATTAATAGCATAATGTTATCACACTCATGTATATTATCATTTATGGTTAATGGTGCTTTACCCCTGTAATATAAGTCATTTTTGGTTTTACACCCTGTAAAATATTTTTTTTGATTTACCCCTATAAAATATTTTTGTTTTGATTTACCCCCTAATAGGTCATTCAAAAACCAGAATTTCTGGAAAAAAAATAAAAAATTGGTTTTGAATGACCTATTAGGGGGTAAATCAAAACAAAAATATTTTACAGGGGGCAAATCAAAAAAAATATTTTTCAGGGTGTAAAACCGAAAATAACCTATACTACGGGGGATAAAACACTATTAACCCAGTCATTTACACATAGATGATGTATGTTAAATTTGAATCTGAATAATAAGAGTGAAACCTTCATTTCCCTTTGTATTATATTTAATCCAAAGGGAACTTTTACGGTGCATTTTATAAATTGAGGTGTATCGATACTCTTACTTTATAAATTTATAAATTAACGACCATTTTATGAAATAAATAGCTATTTGTCAATATTTATATTTTAGAAAACATCATTTCATAAGAAAAATATCATTTCATTGTTTATAAGAATCATATAAAAATTTTAACATTTTCTCATAAAAAAATATCAATATTCTTTGTCATTAATAATAAAAAATTCAAAATAAGTAAATTTTATTTCGTCGACACTTTTGGTAAATAAGATTTAATTACTATAATTATCAATGATAGAAAATAATTCTTTTTCTTAAAAAACAACTAAATTATTTATTAATTTAATAATTTTGTATACCGATACACTCAAAATTTTGGATGTACCATAGAATTTGCCTAATCCAAATCAATCTTTATTTACTTACGTCATTGATTCTATTTATACATGTGATCATTTGAGTTTTATTTTCCCTCACAATATTTATACTCCATGTTAAGCATTTTTTTTATCATCCTGACCAGGTCAAAATTTTCTAATTGAAGCTAGTGCTAGTTTGTGAGGTTTAGTAGAAAGCAAAATTATTAGTCTACACGTATAGAAAAGAAGTCCATAAGTAAAAATGGTTGTTCTTAATTATTGCTAGTGCAAGAATTCGGGAAGCAATTGCATGAGCATGGTTCATTTTGTGTTAAATTTATGCCTCTTATTATTGTCAAAATGAAGAATAAATATAAATATAAATAAAAGCAGTGTTGACACAAATTGTTATCTAGAAAGAGAGAAAAACTGGCTCAACTTGAACGCCCTCAGAGATATGTTGATGATACAAAAAGTCCTGCTACTATCCAAACCATGGAACAACTCCTACCAGGTAATCCTTCCTCACCATCATCAACATTACCTAATAGTTCATGCTAGGTAACATTTTTTATATGGTATGCTAGTACTTTGTAGTTACCAAGAAAATAGGCACCGTCAATGTTACATCTAACCATGCATGATAATGGTGTCAATGTAAATTATAAAGGAAAATTTTTCTATGTTTGACATAATCGTTTTCTAACATCATTACATCACTAGTGCTATTTCGTACAAATACTTTCATTAACAAAACAAAACATTAACATATAAATTCATCAGAAACCAAAGAGACGTAACCAAACCAGAACCCATTGAATGAATGAAGTCGCATAATATAGGTAGGAGCACATAAAAATGTGAAGGAAAAAAAAACTAACACGCGTCATTTTGAATAATTTGTGTCGAAAAAATTAGTACCTCACAATTGAGATGTATTATATTCGATCTACATTTGTTCATGCACGGATGCTTAGTTCTGGACGAGAGGGGGTGCATAGGATCCTTATTATTCTACCACATTAGTCCACAATTCAGATGTCCAGAATGTTAAGAATGTGATGACAAAGAAAGAGAAATAAACAGAGAAAAATAGTATTCTGATATCAAGTTCCTGTTTTGACATATAGCAGGAGAAGCCGCCTCAAAGCCAAAGCTGTCTTCAAGCAAATCCTCCTCTTCCTCAAGCTGTTCTTCCCCATCCTCACCTTTCTTCCAAAGGTTGAAGCATCATGACTAGAAGAAGACCATGGCCAGAATCAGAAGAAGTCAGTTATCACCAAAGTAAAGGAGAAGGACAAGAAGTTACGCCACGCTCTCAGCAAGAAAAGACACGAGGACTGGACCGCTACTAGTCCCTCTGCGGGCGCAGGGCTAGAAGGTGATGGAGCAGAAGAAGATGCTGAATATCATGGAGCTCCGAGTAATAAAATAAATATATAACTGTCTTCTCTTAATTCCATTTTATTCATATATATATATATATATATATATAATTGTTGTCTCAATAATATTTCAGTGTATGAATCCGAGATGGCACTGAAGGATACAAAGAAAATGTCAGGCAACATTCAAGAATGAGTCCAAGAAGCCCACAAACAATTCCACAACCCACTTAACCCCACCAACAAACAGAACAATACATACATTAATTGCCAAACATCAAGTGAAGTGAAACAACACTAGATCATACCTGACCAGATTTCAACCGAGCTCTATGTATGAGCAAGTGCAACATGTGAAGTGTCAAATGCCACAACCAGTGCTCCAGCAGCAACCAAATCACAACCCTCCGGCACGCGAAACCTTTAAAGTAAAAAATTTACATACATGACGAGACAAAATAAAATTTTAAATAAATGCTTGCTTAGATTCACTTTTGGCTCCCAAAAGTGATTCAAAAGACTTGAGATTAATTTTTGTAAGATTGGGAGTTTTCAATTAGAATCGATTGTAACTTAAATAATGTTTCCTTCCAAATGTGATTTTTAGACTCACAATTATTATTTGAGATGCGATATTCGAACTCCAAAATACATACATCGTATCTGACACAGTATAGTTAACCAAATTACATCAATATATTGATGTCAAAACATCATTTCTCCATTATTTAACCCATTTTGCAACCACAGAACCAATCACAGTTAATAAACACGAAGAGGTTAAAGGAATCTCTCTGATGCTCTCGGAAGTTAGTGATAAACCTAGCTAGTATATTTGATGAGGCATCACAGTATCAGAACATAACTCCTATAGTATCAGAACATAACTTCCTATAGTATCAGAACATAACTCCCGAAAGCATTTGAACATAACTTTCGATGGTTATGTAGAGGAACATTTTCCAAACTTTATGGGGTCTGTGAACAATATGGAAGCCTAATGAGCAATTTCTTTTAGTTAAAAGACAAGGACGCATAAAATGGACCTTACAAAGCCCAAATATATAGGTCTTCAACATCAAATTTTGAACCCAAATTGCTAGGATTTCTGCTATTCCCCCGGCACAAAACACTCGCGCCCTGCAGCTATTCCGAAAATGTTCTTGCGCTAGTTAAGTAAAGCAAGTATTAAACTCTGTGTTACTTAACTAACGTTGCATGAGTTAACTAGCGCAGTGTTAGTTAACTCATGCTACGTGCTGTCTTAAACAAGGCAGAACACCTCATTTCCTCATTTCTTATCTAAAATCTCAAAAGTCTCTCTCAAATCACCCAAAACCAAAACTCCTTCTAGTTCAAATCAAACAACACTCCAATAACAAGTAAGTTTTCAGAATCAAACATCATTAACCTTTTATGTTTATATGTTAGATTTTTTCTCTTAAATTAGAAATTTTTTAGATTTAGGGTTTGTTTAAATTTTGGTTTTTTTGGCAAGAAATCATACAATGTTTACATGAAAATAACTTGTGTTGCTTAAATGTTTAGATGTTTGCATGTTTATGTTGTAGGTTTTGAGTTTTAGAGAAATTTTTTAGATTTAGGGTTTGTTTAAATTTTGATTTTGCTTGCAAGAAATGATACAATGTTACATGTTGCATGTTAATGTTGTAGTTATGAGTTTTAGAGTTTATGAATGAGTTTTTCATTGATTGTTTTTAATTTCTTATTGTGTAGATTTGAAGCAATGGTCGGGTGGATCGACGTTCATGCACAATTCAACGGCGGAGAACCTCCGAGGTTGAAGGTTCGGTGCCTTGGTGTAACGTTAAGAGGTCTCAAGGATCAACTGAATGAATTCAACCAAGGAGTCAACCCCAGAGACACAGGGAGGGTGGAATACATTCGGTATAAACGTCCAACGCTCGACGAGGGGAGAATATCATTCACTTGGGTGGAATTAACGAACGACGAAAACGTGAAGAACATGTTTTGGGAGCACAACATGTTCCAGTGGATCGATATGCGGGTAACGTAGTTGAGATCAACTGAAGATATTATCAACAGTCTGATTCCACCAAAAGATCGTGATTAGGTAAGGAAATGCACCTTCCAACTACAACAATTATCTTCCTCTAAATGGGGTAATTCAAACTTGTTAAACGGCAGGACTCCAGCATTCGACCGGCATTTCTACTATTCCATTCAAAAGATTAAATTCTTGCTAGGCTGGTTTAAATGAAGGTATTGAAGTGTCAAGGAATGGACTTCATTCTTTTGACACTTGAATACCGTCATTTAAACCAAGACTAACAAGAATTTAATCTTTTGAATGAAACAGTAAAAATGTCGGACGAATGCAGGAGACCTGCTGCTTAGCAAGTTTGAATTTACCTCATTCAGGGGTAAGATAATTGTTGTAGTTGGAAGGTATATTTCCGAATGTAATGTAATGAATTTACCACTTTTTGAATTTATTTATTCATTACGCAACTTTTATTCGAATTCACGTTAGACTTAATTAGTGTTTATTCGAATACACAATTTTTAATCGAAATACGCGACTTTAATCGAAATTATTCAATACGCGACTTTAATCGAAATTATTCAATACGCGACTTCGCTTCAAATTTAATAAATATGCAATTACGCTTCAAATTTAATTTAATTCAATACGCAATTTCGCTTCAAATTTATTCAAAATCTTCAACTTTATTCAATAACAAAATTATTCAATAACAAAATGTTCCAAAATGTTCCAAGATTATTCAAGATTATTACAAGTCATTACATTATTTAATCATCTCCCTCGTCGCTTATCTCAAATGGGTTGTCCTCGACAGTCCTTGGGGCACCTTCTTTTGGTTGAGAACCAAAATAGCATGTCCCTCCGCTCCTCCTCAACCTCGACTGATTGTACACCGGCACCTTCGAATCCTTCTTTTTACTAGAACCATCACAACTTTATTTGAATTCACGCTGAGTTTAATTAGGCCTTTTTTCAATTTTTTTTAATACGTAACTTTATTCGAATTTATTTAATACACAATTTTTATTCTAATTCACGCTGAATTTATTGAAGCTGAGTTAAGTGGCGCATAGTGGCTACTTTTTTTTAATTTATTTACTATATTCAAATTATTTTATTTACTTTATTCTAAATTATTTTATTTACTTTATTCTAAATTATTTGTTCAATTTATTCTAAATTATTTATTTTCTAAATTATTTGTTCACTTTATTCTAAATTATTTATTTGCTATATTCTAATTTATTTATGCCCTTAAAATAAATTCGAAATTAGAAAATAAATTCGATTTTATTCTAATTCAATATTTATTCTATTTTAATTACTCATTAAATAAAAAATTAAAAAATTAATTCGATTTTATTTATTCAATACTTAATCATAAACATAAAATAAATGCAAATATAACTACAAATAAAAAACAAAATTAATAAATATAACTCTCGTTTTATTAATATCATTCAAACATTACAATAATTAATAAATATATTTTATTTGAATTCACTAATCTACTTAATATCTTTTTACCCTCTTGGGGTTAAAATTTCTTTTTACCCTCTTGGGGTAAAAATTTATTTTTACCCTCTTGGGTATATAGTGATAGCTCTTGGGGGAAATAGTGATCAGTCATGTTGGGGAAAAAGACATCAAGATCCCTTGAGGTAAATTTAAATTTGGTTCCTTATATACCCCCAGGATGATTCTTTTTACCCACGGTAAAAAGATTTTGGGAGTAAAAGGAAGCAAACCTAATTTTACCTCAAGGGATGATGTCTTTTTCCCCAACCCGACTGACCACTATTTCCCCCAAGAGTCGACCACTATATACCTAAAGGGGTAAAAAGAGCCTAGAGACTATAGAAGAAAAAAAGAAGAGAAAGATGGGGAGAGAGTGGGAGGAGATGGTGTGAAGAAATGAGGAAGTTTGTGAGGGTATTTATAGGTAGGAATGATAACCTAGTTTGTATCTACCATAAATGTCGTCAAAAAAACGTGTAAAAGTGGTTTAAAACGTGTAAATTGAATGTTGAAAACCAGGCCAAAGTGAAAAAAAAACGTTTGTTCTTCAATTCTGACCACCGGCCAAATTGCGTGAGTTAACTCGCGCAAAGGCTCAGTGGTGCGTGACTTAAGTCACGCAGAGATTATAAGATGCGTGAGTTAACTCACACAGCGTGACTTAACTCACGACGAGGTATATTTGCAAAGGCTGCAGGGCGCGAGTGTTTTGTGTAAGGGGAAGAGCAGAAATCAATTGCTAGCTCGCTTGAACGTAGTGTCACCTGCATAAAACATTGATTTAATTTCTACCATAATTAATTATCAAGAGCAAACAAAAGTAACAAATAATATTTTTTTACTTTGTCTAACTCCTCCATCTCCAACAAGCTGGTTCTAGTTTTCTCCTTTAATTTTTTGATTGAGATGATGGTTTTTGATCAATTTTTCACCTGAAATCACCCCCAATTGATTTTTTACCCTCTACTTCAATCTAAACAAGTGATTTTCACATAGATATGGGTTTCTTTTCTTCGTGATTTCATCGTCTGGGTGCAACATTGTGCTGTTCTCGTCTTGTGCGACGTTGTTTGATTTCTAATCTTGTTGCGGTGTTCATTTGGTTCTTATAAGATCGGTTATTCAGTCAATGATTTGAATGTCAACGTTGTAGATTCGGAGAAATGGGTATTTTGATCACTTTAGTTTTATCATATTATTTGTAGGCATTTTGTCGTTGTATGCTATTAACTTGAATTTTGTGAGTTTGTTTGCATATTCATCTTTTACGTTTTTAGAGATGTTGAATGATGTACTTTATCGATTTGATTGAATGAAAATTGTTTTGTTTTTGTCAAAAAAAAATATATAATGTTTTTTAAGGGTAATAACAAAAAAAAAATTAGTATTTGTAATTTGTTTCTATTAATCTTAAAATATGCACAAATTAATTTTATTTTCTATTTACAACTAAAATTTGTTGAGCTTTTTCTCAAGATAAATTAATCCACCGTTGTTGAGCTTCTTCTCAAAAAGATAAATTAACCTACCGAAATTGACACAAAAGAGAATCAGACATGAGACTTTAAGATAAGCATACAAGTTCAAAGTCAAAACCACCAGACCAACTCAAGTGAATTAATATTATTAAGCTTTGCCTTTTATATAGTTATATAAACATGCAAACACAAAATATTAATTGAAAAACCTTTTCAATTAACAAGAAAATAGTTCTTTGTTATTTATTGAGCTTTATTTTTATTTACAATTCAACATGTATTTTTTGTCAAGTACAATTCAACATATTAATTATAAATTATTTGTATCATAATTTTCAACTTAATTCTATGAACTAAAACACGTGCTTAGGTTCAATTCAATTTTGCTTTTATGTAATTTTAGTTATTTGAAAAATTCAAAGGATATGAAATTATGTATTTTTTAATACTTTTTATTTTGATAAAAAATAATATTAAATATAAATCCAACTTTGGAGCCCTTATTTAATGACAATTGTTTTGGCTCAACCAATGAAATCCACAATGGGTCGGACGAATGCGAAATATGTAGCACATTTTGACAGATCCAGTGCGACTTTGGATCCTCTGCTTTTGTCTCATTTCAAAATATGTGTCTATTTTTCTTTTGATGTTTTCCCTCTTGATCTTATTTCCTTATATTTCCTATCTAAAATTTAGAGATGGACACAATTAGGGAATGAGGGAGAAGATAGTGAATGAAAGGAGATGATCCAAATTCATCTAGTGTTCATAGAATATTTGTTAATAGAGGACATGTATTAATACGTTAGTACGCTTGTTAATGAGTGTCCTTGGAGCATTTGTTAATGGGTCATATTAATAAGTGTCCTTGGAGCATTTGTTAATGATTTTGAAATGAAAAATATCTGATAAAACTTCCTCTTTGGATTTTTAAACAAATTTCTTTAGTACGCTTGTTAGCATTTTCCATTAAAAAAATACCTTAATGTTCGGCTTACTCGCACATACTTGACTCCTCATAAAGTTCTTTGTTAAAATAATTTTTTTTCAATAATTTTTTTTTAATGAAAAGGACAAAGCAACAATGAGTACAAGTATTCATTAATACCTTAATCCCTCCAAAAAAAATATTAATACCTTAATATAGATCATTATTTAATGATTTTTTTGTCTTGCACAAGAAGATAAAAAAAAAGCCTTAACTCAAATAGAATTTAATCTATCTCCATTTTAAACAATACTTCAAATCAATCATCCAAAGAACCTTCAAAATATCTTACTATTTATCAAATAATATTTTTTTGACAGATCAAATAAATTATATATTTTCATATTATATTTACCTTACTTTCAAACTTCATTATCATTTTTTTCATTTCTTTAGGAATCAAAGGATTAACACAATAAAAACAAATTAGAGAATATGCATTAATAAGCAACTATGTAAGATGTTATTTTTTTTTAAGAGCATTGCTATATATCTTGAAGGATTTTATAACGAGTGGCCAACCAATTAAAGTATTAGCTAGCCGGAAAACATGGGGAGTCATGTTCTTAATTTTTTATTTTTTATTTTTTATTAAGCAGTCAAATAAAAATGGAATCTAATGGCCATTAATTTGTCAGCACATTCGGGAACCGTTCACGAAGTTGCTTTTCATTGGATCTATCATTTTTGTTTTTTTAAATAAACTACATAAGATAAGATCTTGCCAACGAATGCCCTAATGACATTAGTTAAGAAAATGTTCTATGGGCACTAGATGAGTTTGAATTTTTTAGGAAATGTATTATTAACTTGTTATAATATAATTTGTTGAGAAGGGCATATATGGGTTTTGCTAGAAGTCACTCATGAATGTGTCTTTTAGCAACCCACACCTCAAGGTGAGATTATCCACTTTTTAGTTATAAACTTGCTAAAAGACACCTTCATAAATATTAGTTGGTGTCTTTTAACAAATGCATATAGAATAACTTGCTAAAAGACACTTCCATAAAAGGTGTCTTCTAGCAAAACCTGACATATATATACACATAACACAAAAATCCAAAAGTACATATCTATCAAAGTACTCGTTCTTCGTCCAAGAAAATAACTACTCCATATAATGTGTGACAAATGTAAGCAGTAGAATAGAGTATAGCATAGGAGCATGGGGCAGAGAAAGCATCAAGTTAAGAGAGGTTAAATGAGAGAGTTAGGATTGGAGGAACTATTCCATAATAGAGACAGAGCAGAGATGGTAGCATGCATGCATGCAGCATGCTTATCGATTTTCACCATATCCTTGGAAGATTATTATTTATATGAAATCATTATGTATCAAAAACGGTTTCATCACCAGTATCATCAGTTGACAGATTTCTGATTCAGGCATATGGTATGTAGCTATCTACAAAGATGATTCATCAAAGAGAGAAACTATAGAAAGGAGAAAATTTAGTTATTTATAATTTTTTTTTTCATGACATTTGGATTGAGTCAAGTAGTCAACCATATGTTTCATATCAGAAGTGAAAGTGATTGTTCATTTGACGAACCTTAATACTTGACGTAGGATAAGTAAAGTTTGCTTCTGCATTTTGTCGTTAACATTTATTTACATTGATCAAATAAATGAAGGACGAATCCATCAATAGTAAAACTTTATTGTTTGCTTCTATTTTACTTTTTGCATTTATCCATATTTTAATTAGCTTTGTATATGTACATATGTACAGGAAAAACAGAAGAGGACAAGTTAATACATTCTCTCCAAAAAAAAAAAGGACAAGTTAATACATATTCCTCACACAAGTTAATATATATGATAAATAAAATGGAGGAACCTAGAAGAGACAATCACTATTATGATAAAACATTGAATAATGTAAAATTCCATTCCCTGCCAACAACATAAATAAACATGTAACATGTATTTGATAAAATGGTGACAAAAATTTATTTTGAATGAATTGATTTTTTTTAAACACATTTATGTGAAATTCCATTCCCTTCCAACAACATAGATTTTTCTGTGTTGAATGTGAAATTGTTTATGTTAAAATTGATGATCGTGGTCCTTAGCACTAAAGAGATGGTGACCAAAATTTATTTCAACTGAATACTAGAACTATGAATGATGAAATTTAAATTAAAAGAAAATGGAACTACATTTTCATTGAAAGAAAAAGAAATATTGCGATCTAGTTAGTTCTTAACAAAAAGTTGGATAATGAAGTGGGATAAATTTAAGGCTTAATTGATCATTTTGTCCCCTAATTAATTTCTTGTTTTCATTTTGGTCCCATAACATTTAAAACGTTCTTTTCGATCCCTTATGTTTATCTCTTGTCAAACTCGTCCTTTCTGTCGATACTCATTGAGAGCCATTGGAAACTTGGATTCAAGCTTTTGAATAGTCTTCCATCATCAATCTTTATATCTTTGTTAGTTACGAAGAGGTAACTAATTCTCTCTTTGTGCTCGGATTAGGTTTAGTTAGTTAGGATTTCAATGTAATACTCTTGGTCTTGCGATTATATATAATCTATTATTCATTACGTTCTTTTATTTAATTATATTATTAATGTTTTTTCCAACGTGCAATCCGAAACTAAAATCATTTCTATTCTTAAATAGCCGAAACTAAGAGGATGCGTTGAATAAATAGCCGACGTCTAATCTCAGCACTATCTTTCTATTCTTATTTGCAACTTATTTTACAAATCGTTTCTTACAACAAACTCTTTAAACCTTGATATAAAATAGGGCAAACTTGAACGATAAAACCTATAACGTAGTCCCTGTGAATTTGAGATCTATTTTTTGTTAAAATTTGACATGCTCACTGCTATGCGAGGATATATACTCTAGATTCAATACTCATGCATCATTAATAAATGAGCAAGACGATGCATTGGGCGGAAGGGGCGGCAACCCAGGGCACCATTATTTTAGAGCACCAAAATTATTATTTTTACTTAATAGTTAGTACTATATAGATATATATCTTTTTAATTTTGTTTGATTAATTATATGAGTATATTTTTAGAAAACTTAGATTATAAATGAATCTATTGCCAACAAAAAAATGTAAGAAGAAAACTATTGGAATAATTAAAATGACACAATTTTATTGTTTTGTTTAGGACACTAAAAATCTTAGGACCGACCCTTATGTTGCTGCTTAAAAAAAGCCAATACTCATGCAAGTTAAGGAAAATCAATCAACTTTAAACAAGTGAAGCCTTAAATTCGACAAGTAAAAAGAATAATAAACGAGTTGACATGTCGATGGAAATACATATGCAATATACATGTTGTTCATTAGTGCTTTGATATTGAAATTCATAACTTTAGCAAAGTAAGTGGCACAAATGCGCCCTGTCACTTAGTAGACAGCTACTTCACTTAGTTTCCTCTATATATAGCAGTTCATACGATGTAAACCAAGTTGAGGATGTATGTTTTAAACTCTATACCTAAACAGAAATCACATTAAATCTCTGAAAGTATAAGTATGTTTTTCATTTCTGTTAAAATTCAGCAGATACGTTTTGAGTTAAAACCTTTTTTTTCTACTCCGTTTGTTTTAAAATAAGTATTGTTTTAACTAAAAAAATTATTTAAAATGAATGTCAGTTTTCAATGCAATACTAATTTTTTTTTCAATCGTACCCTTTAATTAATATTATATACACTACTTCCAAAGTATTATTTTTTCTTTAAGAAAAAACAAACCAATAGTTAATTAGGATAATTTGGTAAAATAACATTTCTCTTTCTTTTAATCAATGCATTTCTTAATATGTGTAAAAACTTTAAACGACGTTCATTCTGAAACGGAATTAGTATTATTTTCCTTTCTATCAATTTACCCCTTGTGTCATTTACTTTACCGAGCATTTATTTTCAAGAGTCTTTAATTTCCAACAAGTTTATGTTTTATTGTCTTTTTACTTTTAAAGTCAATTTTAAATTTGAGTCAACTTACTTCTCTATCCAGGGCCGGACCCTGGGGAGTGCAAGAAGCTCTACCGAACCGGACCTCTAAAAACTATGGGTCTCAAAAAAAAAATTATAATACACAGCCCCACTTAAATTAAAAAATTACATGTTACATTTTTTTTCTTCAGTACACGTATGAGTTTTTTCTAGACTCTAGTTCTACTTTCTGGACATAAATTTGATGCTATCAAATCACCATCAATTTGTATAGTCACTTAATCAATCAAATTTAAAAGTTATTTCTTTCAAAGAATCACAACAATTATTTCTTTTTTGCATAAACCATTTGTTTTTCCCTTTCCTACGACGTAGGAGTGACACTTCAAACGACACTGTTAGGTAAATTTCACCTCTCTTTCACTTAATTTTGTTTTGTTTCATGTTTAAAAGTTCTTCTGATTCTGATTTTTTAATAAAGCTTAGCTACACAAAAAAAATTATATTTTTATTTTACTGGGACCTATTTTAAAAATAGAACCGAGTCTCCTATTTTATAGGAACGGCCCTGTCTCTATCAATTTATATAGGGTGGTGGACCATCTTCATAAGCGGTCCACCATGGACCAATACTTAAAACTATTAGAAATTTCAAGGGAGTCAACGCAATTATTTAGAAATAAATGACCATTCTCATATTTACAACTAACACATAATTGCATTGATGTCGGTTTAATATGAGATACATATATATTGTTCGTTGTTTTAATCAAAGTGATTTCAATTAAATTAAACTGTTTTTCAATCGTAAAAATGAGGAGGGTCATTAACATCTAACAACTATGTCAATTTTTAAGTATTAGTCCACCATGATGGACCAATTATGAAAATGATCCATATTAAACAAATGCCCTCTTCTTTCAATGCAATTTATTTTACAATTTGTTTACAAGTATTTACTTTCACCCATCTCCCTCCGTCAAGTATTGTTTTCACTTCATTTCCTACGATGTCTTTATATCTTTCAAAACCCATATTTCCCACGTACCTAAATTACCAGTTAACTCGTTCCATGACACTAATTAAACTTGCAATTATGGCCAGATTTGACACCTTTCATAGTTAATAAAAAATCACCATAAACACCCTACTTATTCAACAAGCTGAAAATTATGAATGCTGGAGTAGTAGATGGGGTAGAAGTAGTTACAGCCAGAGAGAATAGAGTATGTAGCTCGTGAGAGGAAACCTTGTTCATATATATGTAACGTAATGTTGTTAGTTATAATGTTATGTGTATGGTTTTTGGTTTAGTCTCACGGGAATCCAGCCACCCCTCTCACTCACTCACTGACTCACATGTTTGGTCTTCTATCTCTCTCTTAGAAGAGAACAACACTATAGCACGTTTCTTCTCAACCATACAACAGTACAAGCTTAATTTAGTCGGTGGTTCCATCTCTAGCTAACTTGCTTCCTAGGGCTACCTACCTAGCTGTTACACTCTTAATAATGGTTACAATATCAAAAGAATTACAAGACTCTATTTTTGTTTGTAATATATATATTTGCTAACTCGTACTATATGTAATATGTCAATATTCATCAAGATCGGATTTTAAAAATAGTCCTCAACCATTTTGTCTGTGGTGACATGTAACTGAAATTGAGACACGTGAATTTCAATGCAACAAAAAATATATTAACGAAAAGTAGAAAAAGTAATAATGTTTTTATGTAAAAAAAAAATAATAATGTTTTATCACTAATTTTCATGTCAATATACACTTTCTCTCAACAAAAAAAAATGTCAATATACACTTTTTTCTTAGTTTTTGTCTTCTTTTTTTTCGTGCAATATAATAGAGGTTGCATTTTTTTAAGGATAATAGAGGTTACATGTTAGTCTACATAGAGACTAATGTCGTATTAATCCTTTAAATAAGCAATCAAACATATTTTTAAATAGACTTTTTTTTTAGAAATACTTTTAAATAGACTAACATGCTAATTAAGATTGTCCACAATCGAGCATCCATTTTATGTGCTCATGTGTGCCATATATGTAAAAATTGTCAATTTTACAATTTTTTAATATTAATATTGATTAAGCATCCAATCTTGCCATTCAAAGAAATAAAACATTGAATCTCTCAGCACCTCACAAAAAATTGCTAAATCGATCCCACCAATAAATTTAAATCATTAAATTTCAACAAAAATCATTTATTTTAATACAATTGATTTAGGGAGACCTCAAAAAAGTGAAGAGAGAGAGAGAGAGGTGCTTCTATAGTCACTCTTCTCTGCAAGCACCATATTTTTTGCTCCACAATGGGGATGCCTATTTATCATAATCCTAAATAGGTGAAACACCCACCATAGCGGATGATCTAATAAACCAATGATATTAATTTCTATTATGAGATTTAACAGGAAATTTTATACGATCAGATTTTATATGACATCGTATTTCAATTTTATTTCTTACTAAAAAAATTCAATTATATTTAATAATAATTTATTTAAATATGTCAATGGTTAATGTAAGATAATATATTTAAACCATTCAAAATGCTAACAAATGTATCATTCAAAACAAATACAAATTGGATATAATATAATAATAGGAATAATATAAAAGATATAAATCATATTTATTTAAATTCGTCGGCCTGATAGGCTTGAATGTTTTTTTTTCACCGCTATATGAAGTTTTTGACTGAATAGACTTCTAAAAATATACAACATTTTGTATTAAAAAAATCTGATTTGAACTTAAACGTATGCTAGATTGTTAACCCATATCGGTGCATATTCCCACCCTTAAATATAATCGTTGTTGAACTTGAAAATTAAATGAAGATTCCGCTAGTACACATCAACTGTTAATGATTCTCATTTCTTAAAAATGATTAAGTGTGTGTTTGATTTTTAGTTTACAACACACAAACATATGTTGTGCAATTTTTCATAGGTTCTTATCGTAATTTCCAGAAGCTCTAAATACCACTCTCTTCGTTTTAAAATGAGTGTCACTTTAACTAAAAAAAATTGTTTCAAAATAAATGTCACTTTACATTTCCAATACAACTTTAATTTTTTTTCTTCCAACTTTACCCTCCATAAATACTCAAACTTTTCTCTCACACAATTTTCAATGCAACTTTAAGTTTGTTTTTTTCTTATAAAGTAAGGGCAATTTAGAAAAAGTGTTATGTCTAATGATTATTTCATTTCATTTCTTAATTTGTGTACTAAAACCTTAAACGACACTCGTTGTGAAACGAAGGAAGTAACTTTTACATTAATGTGGTATTTTGCCGCGCTTTTGATCAAACTCACATTTAACAAACGCAATTATAAAGAGACACTTAAGCGTTGTCCTCAAGTAGGTTAGTACGAATTTTGTGTTTTTTTGAGATATACTAAACTAGACCAACAATTTAGTTTAGTTTTTGGTGTAAACTAAAACTACAACACAACTCCACATTATTAAGGATAACAAGACTATTAAGATATAGCAACGGCAATTCAAAATGTCGCACTAAACCAGACATTGCATATAATGAGACAGTATGATAATTAAAACTTTACTGGCAAAATAATTTTTTTTAAGCTTATTGTTTACCGGATGATAACTCAATTAATGTAAAAGATTATTACCTTCGGGTAATAAGTAACAATCAAGACCTGTCCATTGTCCACACTTGTGTTAGAAACTTTGCATGTAATAATATCAAAGTAAAAGGGTCTCTTCATTATTATTATTTTTTGTAAATTATTAAACGTTAAATCAACCATCTCCTGGTTCCCAGAAAGGTATTCTGTTGTATGAAGAAAGCTAGAAGAAGACAAACAGGTAAATGGTTAATCACAACCGTTAAAGTCCTGTTAATAGATTGGGTATCTTTGCAGTTTCAGCTATGAAGGTTTTTTCACAATTGTACTTCCTTCCTTATGTCAGATTCAAATATAGAAACAGACGTCAAACAGACTGGATTCAAATTTACTTCTTTTTTATCTTTTTGCTTTTTATTTTAATAGTTTAGGAGCAAAAGAAACTAAGGTTTATGTCTTGTCTATTCTACTAGTACTTGTTTGTTTTTTAATAGTTTTTTTTAAATAAAAGACTATAAGAGAAAATCTGGGTCTTGGAGTTCAATTAATTAATCATCTTTCCCATTGCAACTGAACAATACTTTTAAAGGACTTGTACTGTTCTTGCTCAATCTGCTGTTTATTAATTTAAGTGGCAAACTAAAGGTATGTGATCTTGATTTCGGTGGGCCATACGCACATTTACTATGATTGACTTAGGTTACATATTCACATATTTCAAATATATATCGTCTGATCAGTCCAGCGTCGCTCACAATAGACTATCTGAAATTGATTGTACGATGAGAATCGTAAACCAAACATACAATTCAAAAAGAAGTATATAATAGGCACTCATACAATCGTATAACTTACACAACATTTAACTATGTTATTCTCACGTTTCGAGGTCATTTGGTTGTGGTTTTGGAGAGGTTGCATATGGTAGAGTTAAAGATGAATATGCATTTGCGTTTACTACTAAAATAAAACAAACGTACACTTAGTCACTTAACCTTTATATCATCATGGTCATATGATACAAAATAGGCTTAAATGCACTTTTCACCCCCTATGTTTCAAAAAGTTGCGATTTTGACCCCCTTTAAAAAAATGGATATTTTGACCCCCAAACTTTTGGTCTTCTTCCGATTAGCTGATTTTGATGGAGATTGTGACAATTTCTCAGTCTCTGATGGTGTAAACTGGCATGGGGATAGAAGGGTGTTGATAAGTGGAGTTCAAACTGACATGGTTTAACTTTTGGCCCTCCTAAAGAAGGATCCACTTATCAGTTTGAACTCCACTTGTCATGCGAGTTTGGACACCATGCAAGTTTGGACTCCACTTATCAGCATCCTTCTATCCCCATGCCAGTTTACACCATCAGAGACTGAGAAATTGGCATAAAATCAGCTAATCAAAAGAGGTCCAAAAGTTAGAGGGTCAAAATATCCATTTTTTTTAAAGAGGACCAAAATCACAACTTTTTGAAACATAGGGGGTGAAAAGTGCATTTAAGACTACAAAATAATCACATTATCATGATTATATTCGCATTTCAACTATGTATTTGAGATCTATTTTGTAAAGTTATAATATGAAGATCGGATAATTGAAATCACATGACTATTGTCTAGAATTTTTCGAACTACAAGAAATCTAGGGTGTATATTTGCCATTGTTCTAATTTCGATCCAACCACTATTCATTTAGTACTACATTGTACAACTGAAGAGAGGATCCAAACATTGATACTTTGGTGGTCGAAAGTATTTTTAGAATTGAACTGACCGATTAAACTAAATGAAATATTACGGCTGCAGTTCAATTGTTTTTTTTTAATATATATTTAGTCATCTAATTTAAACGTAATTTAACTTATTGAGTCATCTCATGTTAAGTTTAGCAAACATTAAACAAAATTGAGTACTCCTCCTATCACTTTAAGTGCAATCAACTAAAGCTAAATAGTTAATGATGTTATTTAAGGATATAAAAGAATATCACACGTGTGAGCTTTTTGTTTGAGGCTTTGATGATGGAATGGAAAGTAAAAGTAAAGAGAGGTGCAGTTAATCTTTGGTTGAAAAGGGACGTATCAAAGAAAGAAATTAGACATTGTGTTGGCAGTGTAACAGAGCACCCAGTTCTGTTGTACTGCTGTTTTTGTGTTGTGTTCCCCTTTATTGTCACTCACCTCTTCTATTCTACCATCCCTCTATCCTACAATATATCATTCCTTCCTATAGCTGGTTCCAATTCTAGCTTATATTCTATTGTTATATCAATTAACAATTAATTAATATCACCTTGTAGGTCATGTACCATCTTATCTCAATTATGAAATCCTTTACTTTATAATTTACATTCTTCACTTCTTTATGTTTTGCCTCCCTTTTTATCAATTAATACTGTCTGTAATAATAATAACTAAAGAAACAAACAAACTAGTAACACTGGTTGCATGACAGAGTTTGTTAATAAATGCTATTTTTATCATTTTATTTTATGGAGCAAACTGAGGGTTTTGATTGAACAAGAAATAGTATGGGCTAAACTTTATTGTTTACAGGAATTAATATATCCCTCAGGCTTTTTCATTTAGAAATATAATTGATTTTAGGTATTGTGTATTTGGATGAGATGATGATAAGATTTAACGATTAATATGTTTATCATAGAATGAGTTGAACAATAAGTATGTGTGTTTGGATAACACTAAAATTATAGTGGACCGGAAGCTACACATTGTAGCTTTTAAACATATGTGTTGGACATCTTCAAATTTAAGGTGACCGTTGTCCATTGTTCAACCAAACACACCGATTAGTGTAAAAATTATGTTTTAAGGCAAAAGTTGTTTGGTTCTTCTATTTAACTCGAGAAATTAGTTTTATTTCGAAAAATCCAATTCATTTCAAAAAAGAATATTGAGGTAATGCCCTCATTGATTTGGGGGTACATTTTCAAGAGACCTTTTTTGTACCATTTTTAAGACTAGTTACGAAAAACCAATTGCAAAAACATTAATCATCAAGAGTAATATAAAGTGATTATAATTTCGGTCTGCTTTGTGACCAAGAATCTTGCAATTTTATGCAAGCACAAGTGTCTAAAGCCACGTCTATATGTTAAAAGAGAAAAAAAGGACATGCATGGTGACGAAAAAGTTTGTTAAATATGTCCCAGCTGAGAATGGAAAGTTATGTGTACTAATCATGCAATATAAAGCAACAATCTTATTAATTAGAGTGTAGACTAGTTTTAATATCATAATTTTTTCCTGGTTCAATTTAACATTAATAAACAATAATATCAAATTAGTCTTTAACATTTTTATATAGTCGATAAATTAGTCTCTGATTTATTATAAGATGAGAACTAGTTCGAGTAATCAGTTTTTGAACCGTCACAAATCTCAAGTATATATGCATAAATGTGTAGGACCGTTTCATTAATTATGTAGTCCTTTAATGTATAAAAATTTCAAAAACTCATCTTTAATTCGATTTTTCGTCTCCATGAGCATAGCTCAGTTGATATAGACATTGCATAATATACGTAGTAACTGGAGTTCGAACCTTAGACACCCCACTTCTCTACATTTAAAATGATTGAGCTCCGACCACTATACTACTTAATAAAAAATTAAAATAAAACTAGTTTTTTCCAAAATTTCTTGTAAACATTTCCAAAAATATTTTTGTAGTATTTATCATATTGAAGTGCCTAAATGGTTTATTTAGTCATTAATCTTGATTTTTTGTCTAATACTAGTTTTGTTATAGTGGTGGATCACTTCATTCATGCTGACACAACTGTTTTGGATCATCTAGTGACATCTATGCCCCACTCTCTCTGTCTCAATATCTCTCTCTTCTTCCATATCCATATATACACAATTATGTCTATACACAACACACACATGCAGCTTTCTTTATTCCATTAGATCTGAAAAAGACTACTTACCCAACTTCACATACATCCTTTTACAAAAACTTCTCATTCACTCACCCTCTTTCATTAGAATCACATGTACAACTCATCAAAACTCAACAACAAAACCTTCCATTTCTCTTCATCATCTCCATCCATGCATGAAACCATTCAATTTGTAAGTATCCCTAACTCATCAAAACCAAACTCAAAATAAAAACAAAAAATAATTACTTTTTTCCACCCCATAAGGCTAAAGTTCCTTATTTTACTCAAACCCATCACTTTTTTTTTTCATTCACCTCTCAAAAAAACTATGTCACAAAATGAAACACAAACCTCAAAATCTCCAAAAGAAAAAAACATCAACAACAATAACCAACAAGGTTCTGGTGGTAAAAAAACAACCTCATCATCTTCTACCTCAACAACAAAACCACCAGAACAAAACATGAAGTGTCCTAGATGTGACTCACCCAACACAAAATTCTGCTACTACAACAACTATAGCTTAACACAACCAAGACATTTCTGCAAAACATGTAGAAGATATTGGACAAAAGGTGGAGCTTTACGCAACGTTCCAATCGGTGGTGGATGTAGAAAAAACAAGAAAATGAAATCATCATCATCAAGACTCTCTTGTGATTCAAAAGACTCAGCTTCTTCTTCTTCAGAGCTTGTTGGTGGCTTGAAATTCCTTCATTCTCTTTCTTCTCCTTCCATGGATTTTCATCTTGGTAATGGTTTATCTTTTCCAAGACTTCAACTTCATAATCACCCTCAAATTTCAACTACTCCTATGTATAACCAGTTTTCATCTTTTGGAGAAACTTCTTCTGCTATGAATAATAACTATCATGCTTCTTCAAATTCTGTTGCTGCTATGAACTATCCTTTTTCAACTGGTAATTATAATGGTGCAATACAAGGTATGAGTTCAATGAATATTAATCATAGCAATAATAATATTGCTTCTTCTATTGAATCTTTGAGTTCTATGAACCAAGACTTGCACTGGAAGCTACAGCAACAAAGATTATCTATGCTTTTTGGTGGTGGAGAAAATCAGAAAGATCATAATAATCTTCAGAATCAGACAGAGAAGCCACTACAACCCATTTTGTTTCAGAATCTTGAGGTTGCAAAGCAAGATGATAGAGCTTTTTCTGTTGGAAATTCAAGAACAAATGGTGGAGATACAGCAACTGAGTGGTTTTTTGGGAATTCTTATGGTTCTGCTGCTGCTACACCTACTGCAAGTGGTGGAGCTGGACATGATAGTGGAAGCAACTGGAATGGTGGTGGTGTTCATGGTTGGAGTGATGTGCAACAGCAATATAGTGCTTTGCCCTAGTTGCTTGAGGGAGGATCAAGATTCAAGGTAGATCTTTTTCTAGAAACTTAGGAATTAAGAAATTAATTAATAGGTATATGTTAGTTATAATTAAGATTATGTATTGGTGTTTACATTGGCTTTTAAAAGAACACATATATGTAATGTAACAGATGGGAAAATTAAGACCATATCGATGTTTTGTCATATAACTTAATTAATTATTATCATTCTCATTTGTTGATATAATATGCTAACTAATTTTCTAATTTCTAAAATCTTATTCTTACTTAATATTTGATAGTACTATACATATAGTACCTGCTTAATTTGTTGTGCCCTACAATTTATTTTTTGTTTATGTGGATCCTCCTTAATATTTAATTGTTGCCTTAATTATGAGTCCTACATAAAAGAGAAAGCAAATATTTGTGTTTTTTTCTTATTTGCAATCTATATCATATGAACTTCAATAGGCTAACCCCACAATTTTAAATTACAATTCAGAATCTTGCTACTATTTTATTAAAATTATTCATAATTATATATTTTAATTGAGGTGTGTAACTGCAATTACGGTTGCAATATAGAAAGGTATTAGAAGTCTCTTGATTGATGTGCTTAATTACCTTAAGGTTGGTTGCATCAGCTGCATTTTGCTGCAATATATTAAGATTTGAGAGTAACTAATTTAGAATTTTGTTATTATAATTATTATTTTGAATATTAAGTGCAGTGTAGTATCTCTATTTTGCATATTGTGAAGCCACTCTATATGTGATAATTTTACTGTTTTTCACTACTTACTCAACATAATATTGGGATCTGTGAAGGATATTTTTGGACTGTTGTGAAATTAAATGAAACACTACGAATGTAATATCTTAGATTTGTTTTATGCTGAGTTGATTGATAAATATATTATATGTATGTATCTATGAGAAAACTGAGTCTCACTAGAAGTAAGGAAATGCAATACTAGAACACAAAACACGCAGTGGATGGCCGTAGCTTCCGCTGCTTGCCCTCTTATTAGCCCTGCACTATATCAAGCCTTAGCCCTGCTCCCTCTCTCTCTTCTTATTGTATTGTTGCAGTGTAGTGTGATTTGGTGGTGTCTGAAAAAGTGCTGGTATAAAGTGAATTCAATGAATGAAACACTGTCACCATTTCAACAACAGACACATAAATTTAAAACATAATGTAATATCTCATCCATGATTTATGTGTGCGCGCCTAAATTTTATGTTTAAATGTTTGTGCTTACACAAGACTTTCTTCCCATAATAATAACGGTTCTCTAATTTGGGAGCTTAAAACATTTTTTGTTATGTCTTATGAGGTGTTACATTTAATTTAATATTGTTTTACCTTATAGCATATAATTTTTACACTTATTAATTTTTAATGGAAAACATAAATATTAATTAAAATAATATTTTATGTCATTTTATATTGAGATTAATTCAACCGATTAATTTTATCAAACATTATCTACCTTCAAGATTTCACTAGTTTATTTGTTGTCCACTATTTCTTACCAAATAGGGCTAGTGTCACGTTTGAAATAAATTACATTGTCAATCATATTTAATTTAAAGGTCTTATAAATTATGGTTTGTAATTGATTGTAGTGTAAAATAGTTTACAATATCATACATCCAAATTAATCTCATTAGTATATATTTAATAACTTTTGAAAAACTAGCTAGGTATTGTCTGTCTTAAGCTACACTTCGAGCATAGTCGAATTTACAATAAAACTGACATAATTACGTTAAACCATCGTAATTTTAGTAAAGAATGTACACTTTAATATTTCAACAAAAACACTATGTCACCTTGATTCATTAAACTTACCTTTAATCTAAACATTCAATTATATGAAGGATTTTATTAAAAAAATAATAATTATATGAAGGGACTATATGTGAGCATTTATAAATATAAAGCTTAGGGTTCGTTTTTTAGTTTGGGGTCTTGTTAACGAGTGTTCCAGGGCACTCTTTAAGGATTTTAAAAGAAGAAATTATTTTATAAAAAAATCAAAAATTTTGATTTCCAATGCATTGATTACACATATTTTTATGATAAGTTATCATTCAAAGGCCTTACGCACTAGTTAACATTTTCCATTAGTTTACGGCAAAAACAAAAACGCAATAATGTTTAATTTATTTTATAGCTTTATAGTGTTGGAGAATGAGCCTTTGATTCATTCATTTCATTCGTGCTATTTTGGTACCGATCTACTATCTATCTATCTACTAAGAATATATGAAAAGAAGATACTATCAAAATTATCTAAGTGTCTCTATCCTAACTTTTTTCATTAGTCACAATTCAAGGTTATTTTGATAATTTTATATAGAATTTTAACACATGGCAGCATTTACTATACTTATACACTATCTATCATTTCACTTCTTAAAATGCACTTCCCAATTCTTCCAACCTTTCTTCTTTCCATTTCAAAATTAAAATTCACACATTCACTCATAATTTCTATATTTTCTCCTCATCATCAACTACATTTTTTTAATCAATGGAACTTATTTTTTATGCAAAAAAAATATTATGTGGGAAAAAAATATAAACAAACATGAAGAAGAAGAAGAAACACACAAGTATGTTGTTGTTATTTTTTCTTTCATATTGTATTTAATAAACTACTTTATTCGTAATTTTTTTAAAAGGATATTCATTCTTCTTCATGTTATGTTCTTCTACAATAAAGTACCGTGTTTTCCAACACTACATTACTCTACAAATTATTAAGCAAGGTAACTTCACATTACTCTACAAAATTTTCAACAAATTAACTTCATGTTATTTAACTTTTTGTTCATA
>Ga0228711_1000407_pt1 | contig 51100 bp, 18 predicted proteins | sample MedpolnodulmetaG_2_FD_177996 | JGI IMG/M metagenome (GOLD analysis project Ga0228711, IMG submission 177996) | Root nodule microbial communities from Medicago polymorpha collected in Santa Monica, California, United States - brown nodules | ecosystem: Host-associated > Plants > Roots > Nodule... | reverse complement strand
CTACATATTTCCAAAAAATAAGAACATAAGATTATAAAATACGACAAAATATAATTCAACTTCGATAAGATGTAAATCACATACCTAATTGGTGAATGATGTTGGGGAGAATATCCTGCAACTCTGCAAAAGGGAAAGTTTATTTAAGTGAAATGTCAGTTCAGCATGAAATCAGATCAAAATCGAATGGAACACTAATGTCAGGTCTCACACTCGAAATGAGGAAAACAATGAATGGTATGGTACACTGCAAATTGTACAAAAGATTGAACATTTCAATATGATACACATAAAACAATGGTTTTTATGAAGCCTACAATTTCTGAACATTGATGCAAACAAAGCTTTTGATGACTCATTCACGCATAATGTTCAAAGATGTTAACAGTGTTCTATGATAGGTTTTGCAGTTTCGTGTACCACACTAGGATATGAAGAATAAGATGTTTGATAATGTATCATTAAGTATATGAAGAACAAGATATATATGCTTACTCTTTGTCTGCGGAGAACCGCTAACAACCCAAGTATTGGCAGCAATAGATGCTTGTACTGCAACCAATTCAAGTTTAACGGTTAGTTTACTTAGATCTTAATAATAATAATACACACACACACAATAAGTATCGTGAATTAATATTACCTTTGGGGTTTAGAAACTGAATAACTACATCATCCTTAAAGATGTTGACTTCCTCGATGGCAGGGATACCATTCACTCCAATTCTCTTCAGAGTGCTTTGAAGTCTTTTGTCGTCTGTAGTAGCTGTCTTGTGGACAGCCTTCTTCTTTCTAAAATGGGCAGAAAACAAAACATTAATAAAAAGAAACAACTTAACAGACGGAATCTTCTTATCAAAGTATCATAAAAAGAAACAACTCAACAGACGCAATCTGCTTATCAGAGTATCAGACAGAAATAATGGTTTTGCCAAACAAAAATTGGAGTTTAGGAGATACATGGATAGCCAACGTGGTAAGGTTTCATTTGATTGCAAAGATAACAATAAGGAATTGTAATCAATTTATGATTATGATTGCTAGTAGTACATTAATGGACAGTTAAAAGTAGTGTCAAATCATTTTAAGAACATAACTTCTATAAAGAAGAAAATTGTATGATATACCTTCTGACTGTACCCTTTCCACCGGTTCTAACAGAACCGGCCATCTTCATCAACTTTTCTACATTCATCTGTTTAGAAGAGAAGAATTAATAAAAATTAAGTTTCACCAGAGAAAACTAATTACATACACCTTTTTGTACAGATGAATAAATGAATGGTGACAATACAAAAGTTTAAGACACATGAGGCAAACAATGATAAGAAACTGCCAACAAAAATTTCAGGAACAAAAATGCACTGATTTTCCAAAATTAGTATAAAAAAAAAGTTCTGTTATATATGTCAAACACACATATCATCAGAATTAGTACAAGTAAATATTAACTAGTAAGAACAAAGTTAAAAACCACCAAAAATATCAATGAAATCAAATAATTAATTAAATTACATTACATTAAAAACAAAAACAAAAAACTATCACATCTATTGAATCCAAACATTTTGTACGCAATCATATGCCAGTATAAGCTCTCCTTCTCATTACTGTATTATAATTTATAAGTTTATTACATACAACCCATCAAAGAAAGAACTAAGTATCACAGTGTAAACATTCATTGTAGGAACCTATGAAGCAAGGACACTACTCGGATACACTACTCGGATTAGCTGTGTCCCACTGTCCAACACCAATACATGTGATTACACTTAAATGAGTGATTTTTTCAGATTATTAGCAGTGTCCTGTCCAGTGTCTGTGCTTCAACATTAAGCTTACACTCAGTGTGATAATTCAACTCAATCATATAAAAAAGTATAAAGGGCAATCTGCTACTAAAAATAAATCTTATTTCAGCATGCATTTAATTTGATGAAAATGCAAATTTTAAATGCCACACTTTACAATTTCAATTGGATTAATTCAGTCAAAAATCTCCATTTCCACTTTTTTTAATTTTATTATTTAATAAAAAAATTAACTTTTTTCTATCTGCAATTATTTTAACTATAAAACTATGTAGTAATTAGTAAATAAATATATAATAATCAAAATCCAACAATCTATAATCTAAATCTAGATAATACTAATAATAATAATATCACTAATTGAAGCTGGTAAACAAAATGAAATCATTTCAAAATATCAAAAAAATTAAATTAAATCAACAAAAGGAAAAATGAAATCTCAAAAATGAAATTGAAATCAAGAAATCGAAACTAGAGATAAATCAAAAAAAATCGAAACTAGGGTTCAACGAAGATTTGTATGAATTAAACACTGAATTATTAGAAAAACAAAACAAAGATTTGAAATTAGCGAAATGAATGAATTGAATAAAAACGGTACCTTTGATTAGGGTTAGGTTGAGAACCTTGGAACAGATTGCGAAGTGAAGAAGAGCTAAACGGTGGAAAGAGATAAGGAGTGGCTTTTATACTTACGAAGAAGACTGTGTTAAAAACCCTATCACTCTTTTTGTTTTTTTTGTTTTTTTGGTTATACATTGTTTTGGGTTTAGTGTTATGACCCGTTTATTTATAGCCCAAATACTTGTAAGCTTGGGGATGTGTTAATTACACCTCCTTTTTTTTATACACTTCAATCTCCCTTCTCTAGGAATAGATCATAAATTTAAGTGTTAAATTCACTTTTACCCCTTGTGGTTTGAGAAAATCATTTGACAGATTTAAATGTTAATCGTTCAATCATGTTGTGCTCGTGATATGTTTTGGTTTATGACTACAATGGTTTTGCGCTGCAAGAGGTAATCAATTGATACCTTATCATGACCATTCGTAAGGATCCACAAATGAGAAGTTTAAAATTATTTATTTGTTGCGCTTACTCATTATTTTGTATGCAAATTCCCTTCATCCAACAAAAGTGCAACGTCTAACAGGGTGATTTTCGTCATCAAGAATGTTCTACAAAAGTCTGAACTTTTAAAAATAATGATAACAAGGTCAATAGAGCTCTCCAAACTTAAGTCAATTTCGAGCCAAGATAAGCAATTAAATCTGAAGTCTTTGTGAACTTCGTGGCTAAGATATACATATATCTAGCACATATTAATGGATCATCCAACAACAATGGGAGCAAAGAATGATAGATATTGGAAGGACCCGGAAGCCTATATATACATAAAATCCTAGTTTAACTTCAAAACAAAACAAAAATCAAATCTTCTACGAATTTGTGACATTAGGACCATAATCAGAGAGAGAAATGCAAATTTTACATATCCAAGTCAACAACAATTCTAAAAAAAATAAAATTAAATCGTCGTTAATCAAATCAAAGACGAGTATCATTGAAAAGGATAACTATTAGACTTCTACCTCACCTCTAAACCACAATTTTATGGGGCTAGATGAACCACATGAGTATGACATCCCATCACATGTAGTTTTATATCAAAACAAATTTTCATGAAGAAGTTCGAAAACATCAACATCAATTAGGTTCCCCAGGGTGAAAGCACCATATCGTATAAACTGTCAAAACTGAAAAATATGAAAGCAACAAGCCAACTCAAATTCATAGTCTTCTAGATTTTACACGCACTTGGTGTCTCATAAATAGAATTTCACAAAACTAATAAATATGATGTGGGTAAAGGAACTCAAAGACTAACTCGCAAACAAGATACTTCCTAACAACGTGGAAAAGACTCAGAAACTCAAGTGAGATGTAACACACTACACCTTCATTGCTAATAAATTGTACAAGAAAGTGATTCTTCAAACCGTTGTTGGGGTGCCTTGAAGAACAAGTAGCATAATACATAATTCGGGAAATACAACAAGAAATATGTGGTAATCACTGGAAAAAAGGACCTTAACCTATAAGGTCCTAAAATATGGGTAATATATTTTTTTGAAGAAGGTAAATTAGCCCACATAAATTGACACTGGAGGAAATCGAACCTGAGACCTCAAGCAGGAGCATTCATTACAGTCAGATTGCAACGATGTTGTCTAGAAATATGATAAATGACAAATATTTGCTAATGAGTCGAACCGGCCATATTGAGGCACTTCATCCAGATTGTTAAATCATGACCCTTCAATACATGGGGGCGCGATATCCTTGTGCCCTTTCCATTATTGTTGGGTTAGCTAAAATTTATTGTTGTTAGCATATATTATTTCTCTAAAAGGATAGAAGTTGAGCCTCTATCCATCATCCTAGTCGAAAGGATGTGGAAGTTCATATGGAAAAAATGTCATCCGTCAACACAGACTCCCTCATACGATCATAGTCAAGCAAAAAATTACATGATTTTTGCAATGATCTCAAGATCAAATTGAAGTTTGCCTCAGTTGAACACCCTCAGACATATGGGTGACTGGAATCAGCGAACAAAGTAATCTTTAACAGGTTACGAAAGTGACTTGATCAAGAGAAAGGAGAATGAGTTGAAGAGATGACATCATTCCTACACATGAATCACCATCCAAGCTTGCCTAGTACTAGTGGACTTAACAACAATGTCATTCCAAATTGGTCTGTCTGAAGAGTCCATTTTAAAAAAAAGCAAGCGTATAAACCTTGATTTGCTCAACTAAGTCAATGAGCTAGCGCACAAAACTGAACATACTGTCAAACTTAGGTTTGCAAACAAGTTCAACACAAAGGTTAAACGTCAAAGTTTTAGGTAAGGAAACTTGGCCTTATGATTAATGATGTGAGGAAATATCAACATCATGGAAAATTAGCAAAAAGCTAGGTGTCAAGGAGTTCGGGGGCATAAGAGAAACAATAAACCAATGTTTCATGACTATAAGAGAGACGTCACATCTTCATCTAAACTTTAAGACATTAAGTATATGTGTCACCTCTCTTATATATCTAACATTTTATTTATTCATAAACATTATGGAATTTAATTACATACATTTAAAACCCAACAATCTTTGCCTCAAGTCTGAATTCTCACCTCCTAATCTATACATTTAAGATTAACTCATATTGGACAAAGAAGCTTATCAACTAAAAACATACTGTAGTTGAAAACATTTATTCATGTAATGTTACGTCTTATTTCAATTGACATCTCTTTTTCCATTTTTATCACTAGTGGAGTCTTTATACTTTTTTGAGGGAAGTGGAGTCTTTATACAACATGTCATGCTTTTTATGACAAATATATCCTTAACCATGAATCTTATACCACTTTAATTTAATATCCCTAACACATTAAATATCACATGTGTGATCCCAAATTCATAACAACCTCTTCACACAATATCACATGCTTTTTAGAAAGATTATCCAAAATCCCACTAAATAAAATTAAAAAAAAGAATATCTGATTGAACTTCAAGAAAAAAGAAAGAAAATTAACCGAAAATTCATACAAGATAACTTTGAAGAGAACAAGAGGACATTCTATAAATAAGTTACCATTCTTCCAAACTTAACAATCTCATTCTAATCCTCTCACAAATATGTTTCATTTGATTTCTACCTACCAATGCTTAACATTCATTTCAAAAGTAATATATTAACAAAAGATATTTATTTTTTCTTTTTTGGTTGTTTTTTTACCAAACAAAGAAAAAAGTCACTTTTTGAAAAACTCTTTTGTAGAAGTCATAACTCAACTGACAAATGTCAAAATTGTAAGGACGAACGTCGTGATTTGGGTTCGAACCCGGAACCTCACAGTTTATGAAGCCCCGATACTTTAAAATAGATGACGTACCGTATCCCCTACGTATCCTGCACCGATACCTGCCTGATACTTCCCGATACGTATCAGAAGAGTATCCAAAGATTAAATTTTATTTTTCTAAAAAATAATTATCCGATACTTCCGAATACGTATCAGGAGAGTATATGATAATTATCACCTATACCTGCCCCGATATTTCCCAATTAATGTTAGCTAAAATAACTTAACTCTTGAGTATTGATGTGTTCTTTTTTGGATATAGTGCTTTTTTTTTAGATCGATATAGTATAACACTAACAATGTTCCTTTTGGATATAGTATAACACTAATGATGCTCTTTTTATGATATATTGTGTATGTAATTGACTAATCATCACTCTCTTAATCGTCAATATTATTTATAATTATGTTGATGTGCTACGAGCCTATAACTAATTTCTTTTGTTTGTTAATATATTTGCATATTAAAAAAATAATTATAATTATATTATACACTTAATTATATAATTTTTTTATTAACGTATCTCAGCCGTATCGTATACCTAAATGGGGTTCACAGCTCACTGTTATATATGAGTTTAAGTTCAATGACTTGACACTTCAACTAACCAAAAAAAGAAGAAGAGAATGTTATAAAATGAAACATAGCCACCAACAACACTATCATGAACAAACTGTTGTACAACGAGAGAGAGAGAGAGAGAAAGTACACACAGCTGAGCTATGTCAACTGCTATCAATGCTTCCACTTCTGCTCCAGCACAAAGGTACATTAATAACTATAGAATATATTCAGTTCACAACATTACTTTGTTTTTCAGTCTTATTCTGAGTTTTGAATCTATTTCATACATGCAAATTCTTATCAAGACTTTTTTAGGTATAGTTTGAGCTTCTGTTTTTATTTATTTATTTATTTATTTTCTTAAGAAAATATCTCATCAGATTTTTTGTCAGCTTTTGACATGATATCTGTGTGTTGACCAAGTTTGTCTGTTTAATTATTAGTGATTTTAACAAATAAAAGACACAAAAAGAGATCTGCGGAGGTTATTTGAATTCTTCAAGTTGTTGACTTTATGGTTATATTTTTACAAATTGAATTGATCTTGTTTGAATTTGAACCTCTCTTTTTTTTTTTCTTAACAGCAATATATAAAACAAATATTGTTTGAACTTATTTGACTTATTTTTCTTAACAGCAATATATAACATAAAACAAATATTTTTTTTAGAAATTGATCAGATATTCATTCTTCTCTCAATGCTAGTTTAGTCTTTAGATCTAAATTAATGTTTATTGGGTTCAAATTGTTTTATGATTGTTTTCATTTAGAGTATGTTTGGGTGGAAGGTTTAGAAGGACTATAGCGTATGTTTGGTTCCACTTCGGGTCAAAATTGATTGTGGAGGTGTAGAATTGATTCTGACATTTTTGGTTTGTGTCAATTAGAATTGAAGGTTTCCAAATACAAACCACCTTTAGTCAGAATTACTTTTAACCAAAATCAATTCTTCCCACCGCACAACCAAACACACTTATGTCTATATTTTGGTATATATTCGAGATTCGAAAAAATTGAAAGAATAATATTATAGATGATTATATAACATTTTAAGGGCAATTAATTTATTTTAAAACATTGTTAACTTTTTTAATTTTACTTTTCAAAAGAAAAACACTTCTTTAATTTAGAAAAGAGAAAAAATGTTATTTCCAACCTTAGCCTTGTGTTCTTGGCTCTCTCATTTCCCCCTAAATTATGTGATTCCAATGAATTTCAGATTTACCATTTCTGAGCCAAAATTCAAATTCCTTCATAATGAGTTTGGTTATATAATTTGAGGATTTCGGCTGATTTCTCAGCCATGTTTTTTGGACACTAGAAATTTACAGTACTTGTTAAGAATGTTAGTTTGTTGCCCTGCTGTGCTGGTTTAATAATTGAAGATAATAAAATCGAACGTAAGAGAGAGCAAAAGTAAATAGATATTGAAAAATTAAGTTTAACTTTCATAATAAGACGGCGAAGAGTCAATGAGGTTATATCTTTGTATTCTTCAACCGAGAAATAGGGCCGATCCAACATATTTGTAGGTCTAAAGCAAACCATAGTTTAAATCTGGTGTAGGACTTTCACAGTGCAATTTTTATGTTTTCACAAGTTTTCTTGTATTTTAGATGAGCTTGGCATGAAAAAAATTATGGTATGATGCTACCAGTCATCCTTAGGATCTGGATGTTTTGATCATAATAAAATGAGACAATTGATAATGTAGGTAGGTGCTGAATCTGCTGATCCTGCACCAACATATAAAAACTGTCATGCTTGTATGATGTATTGTTTGAATGATTAATGACATTTGAAAGCAAAGACTAAAGAATTATTAATCGTTCTTGTTATTTTGATATATGCTAAGTTCGTCTGTACAAGAAATTGAAGCTAGGTAGATAAAATCGGTTGTACATTTTATTGCTTGCCCTATAATTTTGAAAAGCTAATATTTGGTTATTAAGTTATGTATTTATCAGATATGGTTTTGAGTTTTATATCTAATTTGCTACTAATATCTGAGGTTTCTTCAACCTTCAAATCCTCCACCGGTCTCAAAGTTCAAAACGCATAATTTAATGAAGGCTGAATCGATCGGGAGTATCTAAGTTTAGACTATGACTGAAACAATCCTTAGCTAGAACTTACTTACCTTTGACCAAATTCAGGATTAACAGGGTACCTTTCCCATGGGAACTAGAGGGTTACAACAAAAAATTATGGGAAAACACTGTCTTTTACAAGTGAAAAAGATCTAGAAATATTTAGCTGTTTTCTTTCCATTTCACTGATTTCTGAATTTTAGATTCTGGTTTTGGTCATGTTGTGACACAATCACACATTCTATAATATAATGTTTTCTTTAACTTTTCAATTATTGTTAACCACTCTCAGTGTCTCAATCATTTGACTCAAAGTTCTCTGCTATCTATCTCCCTCAGGTTATTAGGTAAAGTCGCTGTGGTAACTGGTGGAGCCTCCGGAATTGGAGAAAGCATCGTTCGCCTATTCCATACCCATGGTGCTAAAGTTTGTATAGCCGATGTCCAAGACGACCTTGGACAGAAGCTCTTTGATTCCTTAAGTGATATGGAAAATGTTTCTTTCGTCCATTGTGATGTCGCGGTAGAGGCTGATGTCTCCACTGCAGTATCCATCGCCGTCGCTAAATTCGGTACTCTAGACATCATGGTCAACAATGCTGGAATTTCTGGAGCACCTTGTCCTGATATCCGCAATGTGGACATGGCGGAATTCGACAAAGTATTTAACATAAATGTAAAGGGAGTTTTCCATGGAATGAAACATGCTGCTCACTTTTTGATCCCAAAGAAGAGTGGCTCAATAATTTCTATATCAAGTGTAGCAAGTTCCTTAGGAGGGTTAGGACCGCATGGATACACAGGTTCCAAGCATGCTGTGTGGGGATTAACAAAGAATGTTGCAGCTGAACTGGGGAACCACGGAATAAGAGTGAATTGTGTGTCACCTTATTGTGTCGCAACAGGTTTGGCTTTGGCTCATTTGCCTGAGGACGAGAGAACCGAGGATGCCATGGCCGGTTTTCGTTCTTTCGTCGGGAAAAACGCGAACTTGCAGGGCGTAGAGTTAACTGCTGACGATGTGGCTAATGCCGTGCTCTTCCTTGCAAGTGATGATGCAAAGTATATAAGTGGAGAGAATCTGATGGTTGATGGAGGATTCACTAGAACTAATCACTCACTCAAAGTTTTTAGATGATGATTATTTGTTTTTAATTTACTTAAGCAGGGTTTAGAACATTGGAAACACAGAATGTCTAATGATAGATTTTCAAATAACAAAACCACTATAGCTTGTCTATGAAGTGATTAAGTAATAATGTGAATTTTTCTCTGTATTGATTAAAAAAGTATCTACCCTTGAGGAAATTTGTCTCTATCAGCTTAGGCAATTGCAAATTTACATCATATTATGATTCAAAATAAAAATACATCATATTGTCCAATCTTGTGTGATTAACCATGGAAAGGAGCACATATTTCAACTTTATTGTCACCATATTCTTTATGAGTTTAAAAGTGGTGGTTTGTCGGTTCAAAGCAACTTTACACAGACAACATATGTTCATATGTGGGAGAAAGAAGTTACATTACATCAGTTTTTTTTTTAATCTGATGTGGCAATTCTAAGTGTTTTCATTGGTTGTCTATGCAAAGTTGCTTTGAATTGACAATCCACCACCTTTAAACTCATTATTTATACTACGTACAATTTTTTAGTCTAATACTAGCACCCTTGTCAAGAAGCAATCAATATCTCTGAGACAGGGAACAATCTGAACAAGAAAATGCAAATGCCACTTGTTTGGATATACAAGACAATTTAAACGAATCTCTAAATAACTTCATTAACTTCCTGGTCACAGCTGCTATAACCAACCTCAGATGTTGATGAAGTAGACAAATAACACAAGAAAGGATGGTTGTACAATAACAATAGAGAAAAGTATTGTGATATCTTTAAAATTTCTGTAATCATTTACACAAGTTCTTCTAAAACTTGCCTAACTATGATGGAGATTACATTCACTATTGTGATATCTGGCGTAGATCGAAAAGTATATCGCGTAGTTACTGCGTGGAATTTGTTTATTGGTTGGAAATGAGTAAGTTAAAAGAAATAACTAGGCCACTGGGATATATTACTCAATTTACTCTTTTCAACAATGTTAACACAAGCAACAGACATGTCGAAAAATTATTTTCAGAATCAGGTTGCGAAGGTGAAGGTAAAAAGCTATTTGCAATAGCAAATTTTACCTTGTTTTGCCTTTTGGAATCACAAACAAGAAAAGCACACATTGTTGGAAACTTGGAATTAAATGTTTGGTAAGATATGCTATTATCAGTTCTAAATTCTATACAGCACACAACTATTCAAAATTCTAATTATCATGAATAGCCAATCACAGAACTCATACAAAATTTATTCTTGACCCATGTGCATAATAGTCTTAAAATAGCAAAAACCATTTTGTAATTTTACCAAGCTTTACAAAGTTCACAAAATGCTTAACTAAATCATATATGCTTCTCTTCACTTTACTTTGAAGAAGTGCAAACATAGTTTCCACTCACTAACTAAAACACCAATGAAATATTCAAGGCATATAAATTTCACTCCAATTGTGTCGTACCATAATACATGCCTTGCATTTATAGTTTTGTTTGGCATATTTGTGCTCTAAAATATAACAGGTACAATCTTCAGGATAACACTAGATCATGTCACATAGACAGAGGCCAAGTTTGAAAACTTAGGGGAAACTAAGCATCAACTTAGATGGCTTGTAAAGGCGAAATGTGTAAATTACATCATGTAAACAAAGCAAAAGACCATTTCATTTACTCAAATAGAAAATTACACACCCAAACAAATTGAAAGCGAATGGCTATACTGTCCAGTAATTGGTTTGGGGACACAAAGGAAAAGTTTTGGCCGTGTATGGTTCAATTTCTCTGTCCAGAAAACAAAGACAATATTACAATGCTAAAGGTTTCACAGATACACAAAAGAAAAACAACTGAAGACGGCTAGATTTTACACATTGAAGTGAATGAAGTATAGAATCAACAATCTGGATTCTCTATTGCGGCATCATCAACGGAAGCGAGCATTAGCTGTGGTTGAAAAGCTCTTCTTTCTTGAGCAGCCTTTTTGCGTTCACGCCTCATCCTGAAGTACTCTATCTTCCTTAATCTATAGCTATCGGGGTTCGGAACTGGTTCTTCTCGTGGGTAAACACTGATCTGTAATATTATTACAACTTTATTAGCTAGTTAATATGTACTGTAGGATTACAGGTCATATACAGCAAGCAGTGAAATACTATTTATTACCTTTTTCTTGTCAGGTCCATATTTCTCAAACTTTACAACTCCATCAATTAGGGAGAAAATGGTATGGTCCTTACCAATCCCTACATTCTTTCCTGCATGAAACTTCAAGTTTGCAAAGAAAAATAATTAGAACTTAAAGCAGGTCTCATGATAGAAAAATATGATATCATTTGATACATGTACACAACATCCGCCGGAAAAAACTTGGGTTCTTACAGTTAGCAAAAAGGTAACAGAATAAAGTTTCTTCAGTATCTAAAATAACTGGTATGACAAAAGCATAGGTTACCTATAGACTGTACCTATAACACCATCATTACTTCCTAATAAATTTGTTCATTCTCAATATAGAACGACAATCAGGAAATTTTTCCAGTCAGCAAAATGTGCAATGAATGTTACAGGATAGTCAATAGCTTATAGCTTTACTATTCTGAGTAACAATCAAAATATTCAGTAACAATTTCATATCGTCAATTACACAATGCAGCTCAACTATTCAAAGGAGGTTATTCATTCTTAGTTCTCTTTATATGGCTTTCTAGCCCATACATAGGCAAGTAGACATTTTTCATCCATTCTTATTCTTACTGACCTTGCATGCTGAGGAAACAGTATGGATAAACTATTCACGGAATACTAGAAAAAAAAATAGTAATATACAAAAAAAATTGCACTGTAAGTTTGTACAAATAACAGCTTCATATATGAATCAAAATTCGTTTTTGTATCTCACTTTTTCAAAGTTCTCTCATTTAACCTATTCATAAACATAACATCAATAAACTTACAAATACATTTCTATAAGGGAATCATTATAAATATTTTCAATGAGAAGTTCAGGTAAACCAAGAGCAAATCCAAATCAAAGTTATCAATTCCGGATAGCGGCACGTAGTGCCAGGCCTAAAAAACACCATAGTCGGATAGCACATTGCGATATGACTGATTTGATTTTTTCTATACATATTAAATCATAAATACTATATATATAATGCTAAAAAATCAAAATAATACTCCATATTCTTGAACAAAACATAGAAGTAAATACCAAATAAGTCAAGAAAACGAATATGTTTGAAGCTTAAAATAACTAAACAATAAAATATAAATTTGGAAAATTGGCTAATTAAACAAGTTTTTTATCTTCTTTCTAAAGCATTTAGTTGCTGTCGCATCTGTGAAATGATACTGCAGCTATAGCAAACTGCTTCGCTACGTAATCCAACAGAGGCCATTGGCACCTCCACTCCCCTATAATAGCTGCAGTACAGCGCACTATTAGTAAAACTAAACTGTCTGTCAAATTTTTATTCCCAGGCGGCAGAGTTCAAGGCAAACAGGCTATAGCTACTTCAGAGAGACTCAATCCACAACAGTGCAAAAATTCTAAGCCTCCATTCACTACTGAAAACTCACACCAGAAGGTCACATTAAACCACAAACTTCCACTCCTACATTCTTTCTTAATCAATTAAATTTTGAAACGCCGTTCAAAATAAAGAATTTATTTTTTAAACATATATTCTTAATTAATAATTTCAATTTAAAGGGAAAGTACCGTCAGTGTAAACCAATGATAATTCAGTGTATATTTGGTTTCAACTTTGGAGGAGCCAAAATTGATTATAGGGGTGTACAATTGATTTTAAGTTTTTAACATTGATATTTTGACTCACATTTTATTGTTCAACACTTCAACTCACTTTTTACATGAATGTATCGAAAAATAAACCACTTTCTTTACCTTCAACTCATTTTTAGCGAAAATCAATTTTATAAAAGAATTAATTCAAAATCAATTTTTGTTACCGCAGAACCAAAGACACACTCAGATGAGTTTTATTATGTCATTTCACTCTAGTAACCCCATCTCAAAATTACTGAACACAAACTACACACAATTTTATTTTCATTTTTCAATGCAGGAGCAGTAGCACCGGCATCTGATTAAAGGCGTGTCTGGTGTTTGACACGATTACACCGAATTAAGTCATTTTTCAAATGTCAGTGTATAATATCATGCTTCATAGTTCCTAATAACAAAAAAACTCATGCTTCATAGTTCCTAATTACAAAAAAACATGCCATAATTTCACATATTCATGATAATTAATTGACATAACACATATATTTCTTACTAATTGAGAAAGCAAGAGAGAAGAGTTACCTTGGTTCCACGCTGACGAACGATAATGGAACCAGGTTTAGCGACCTGGTCACCATAAACTTTAACACCGAGACGCCTTCCGGCCGAGTCACGGCCATTCTTGGTACTTCCTGCTCCCTTCTTGTGAGCATTACGGATTATCAGTGCTGAGCGATGATGAATTCGAGGGAGAGTTACTGATGGAGTCATACGAAGAGTGGTAGAACCAGATAAAAAGGAAGATGAAGAAAATGAAGAAGAAGAAGAGGGAGAAGAGAGAGAAAGTGATTTGAATGCTGTTGCTATGTTGAAACCCATGCATACAGCCATGGTGGAAACTGCTGGGTTGTTTGAAGAAGTGAGAGATAAGACTCAATGAAGGGAGGAGGTGGATAAGGGGAAAAGTGGGAATTTTGGAATTTAATTGTTTTTTTCTTTCTTCAATATTATTTTGGCTTAATTGCAGTTTTAGCCCCCTAACTTTCCCAAAGTTGCGATTTTGACCCTCTAAGAAAAAAAGCTACAAAACAATCCCCTAAGTTTTGCAACTGTAGCAGTTTTGACCCCCAAGACTGATATTGACTCGGTCTACGCTGACGTGGCACCCTAAGTGAGTGCCACATGTTATTTTTTTTATTTTATTTTTGCCTTGGGGGGCCAAAATTGCTACAGTTGCAAAACTTAAGGGGTTGTTTTGTAGTTTTTTTTCTTAGGGGGCCAAAATCGCAACTTTGGAAAAGTTAGAGGGCTAAAACTGCAATTAAGCCTATTATTTTATATTAAATTATTTTTACTAAATTTAACGTTCTTTCTCTTAAAATGATTTGTTAACATGTGGTTGAATCGGTCATTTTAAACACCATATGTGGTTGAAATGGAAGAACGTTAATGCTATTTTCTTTAAGATGGATGCAATTAAAGATTGTAGATCTTTCATTATTCTTACCAATTAACCATATGTGGAAGATTTTAGTTCGATCGTTAGAATTAGAATTTTATCTGCTAATGTAGTTTTGACTTATGAAACTTGTATGTTTATTGATAGCTTGTATTTGACCCGTTGATTGACAAAATTAAAACTAGATTGTCATGGTGGACGAATAAATACTTGTCTTTTGAAGGACACATCATTCTGATGAAATCTGTTATGTCTTCTCTTTCGATCTATTTTCTTTCCTTTTTCAAGGCTCTCACATGTATAATCACCTTTATATATTCTATTTTAAAATGCTTTTTTTTTTTTTGGAGGGGGAGGATTCTAGAAAGATATCATGGGTCAACTGGGAGTCTGTCTGTTTAGGTAAAAAAAAGTGGTGGCTTGGAGATTAGGAGGATAAATGAATTCAATTTAGCGTTATTAGATAAATGGTATTGGAGGATGCATGTAGATAGCAGAGGGTTGTGGTACGAAGTCTTAGTAACCCGTTATGGTGAATTTTTGGGGGTAACTTTTGAAGGGGGCAGGGATAGTTGTGCGTGGTGGAGAGATTTGTGAACGGATTAAGATGAGAGTCGGAATTTGGTTTAATGATAATCTGAGGAGGGTAGTCGGTGATAGCGTTAATACCTTTTTTGGTTGGACACGTGGGTGTGGGTGGCCCTTTAGTATGAGATTTAGTCGGTTATCTTAGTTGTTTGACGACATGTTGACGACAATGGCAGATATGTGTTAGTTGGGTTGGGGGTGAGGGGGAGAAGTTTGGAAGTGGAGGCGGAGGTTGTTTGCATGAGAGGAAGATTTGGTTGGGGAGTGTTGTGCTTTGATTCACAATATTGTTTTTCAGGTTGCGGTGATCAACAAGTGATAACGACTTCTTGATCTTGTTAAAGGGTATTCAGTCAACTGTGCTTATCATTTTCTTGTAACTTTTGAGCCCTCGATTGAACTTTTTGAGACGGTTAACATATGACATAAGGAGGTTCTTTTGAAGATCTCGGCTTTTGTATGGTTTCTTTTACATAATCGGCTTATGTGACACCCTGATCACAAAAAATAATATACTTAATATTTATACAATTTAATTCACTTAAAACTGTTAAAATTATTGATTTTCAATTTTTTTTTTGTTGAGACGAGGACATCCCAATACATACAATTCATATATAATTATTTGAAAAAATAATAATAAGAAAAACTGGCTCTACGACTAACATTTGAAAATTACAAAGGTTTTACAAATTTGACTACAAGTATTGTGCTTAAATAGGAATTTAATCCCAACCTGATGCCACCTATCAGAGCGAACCATTTTCTCAAAATAATAGAAGAACACAATACAAGTCTTCTTAAAAGGCATGCACTTAACTCCAAGACTCATAACCTATAGAATTGCGATTTTGCAACCGCAGAGTCAAGCCAACAAACACAAACAATGAAGGGGTGAGTTTTGAGAACACGTATTAGCATAAAATAAATAAGAAGAACACGTGAGAAATTAAGTCAAAATCGCATCACATCACAAACATAATATTCACAACTTTAAGAATATACTACATCAACCAACTTCACTTTAAGATAGTCACAACAAAGGTAGTCACAACAAAGGTAGTCACAAAAAATAATCAAGGTAGTTAAGGACATATTCTCACAAGGTGATCAAAACATTCATAGTGGAACAGTTGAAATTCTAACGGTGATAAAAATAATCACAAATGACATTCAAGACAGTTAATAGCATACTCTCATAAGATAATCTACATCATTCTAAACTTTCACCAATCATAAGTATAAATGTACATGCAATACACTTCATCTTTTCACTATTAATGCATACGGTATCAATTTAGTCACCAATTTTGTATGTCAGAGTTATGTTACTAAACAATACACTCACCAATACTCCTAACTCCAATCTATATGATGCATGAGAAGTCAAAACACTGGTAAATGCAATTAATCTCCACCAACAATTCATACTTTGAACTATATTTATCTCACCAATAGCAAAACATAATAATAATAATAATAATAATAATAATAATAATAATAATAATAAAATAATAATAATAATAATAATAATAGCTTTATATTCCTCTACATAATGTCAACAATATACTCACCAATAGATAATGAGATAATCTTAAGATCACCAAAACACAGTAGATAACAGTAAACAATCAAAATATTAATTCAAGATTAACATCTAATCTCTTCCCTCGTTGGCCCAAGATACCCTCTAAGAATACTGCATGCAACATAAATTGGGACTATCCATATTTAACTGTATTGTCTAATGAGGTAATCAGAAATCTATACATCACTGTCAACAATCATACATCACAATCATATAATTTCACATCACATCATTCACACAAGTATATCACCACCTCACAATTATACCATCATTAAATAATTCAATAAATCAAGTACCTGTAACAAATCATGAATACCATCATATTTTATCAATAATATCAATTACCATATAACCAAGATAATTTAAATCAAACAACACCTTAATAAAGTTTCTAAATCCTCTTTCAACCTCACACTTTTAAATTTGCACATTAATTTAATTATTCTCTCAAACGCTACAAGTGTCGTAGCTAGCCTCAAATGAATTCTGGGAAATACGACTTCCCATTCATCACACTTATTTTACACTCATGTATTCAAACTCTTTTTCATCACCCCATACCTTTTTCGATGTTTTCACCATGCTGATCCCAGTCTTCAAGCGGGAAACTCATGCCCTTTCGACTCTTCATACTCCAATTGGTTCAACTCAACAAATTATAGTTGAAGGTAAACAATTTTTTTTTGAAAATACACTCTAAAATGTCAATTTCGAAAGTAGGTCAGAGACACTTACTCAAAATTAGATAATTAACCTTCAGATAATATAAGTAGTATTCTCACAAACATTTTGACATTGATTTCATTAAAATCGGACCTTCGGTGAAGAAGAACATACCAAAATAGCGAAATCCATGAAACAGAGAAAGTAGAAGTTTTTGAAAAGGTATTGTGAAGGCTAAATTTTGTAAAAGTGATTTTAATATATTATTACAACATGAGAAACAACATACTAAATTTTGAGGATAATCGAAGAACGATTTCTAGACAGTTGATTAGCATCAAGACCTGTTTTCCCTCTTCATGTAAGTCGCTACCACTGCTGTTGTTGTTCTCCAAATTAGTTTCTTTTTTCTTTCTCTCCTTCTTAGGTTCGGGTTTTAAGTCTTTCTTATTCCAACTACATTGCACATGGACCAATCCATTCTAACACTCATTTCTTTATATCTTCCCCTCTACTAATTAGGTCCGCTCAACTATATACACCCATCCATTTAGTCTCTTCACCTACTAATAATATAAACTAATTTTATTTTACTCGCTGATAACTAATATTATCCCAAAAATACTCATAACTATCATTTTCTAAAATGATTAAAGTAATAAATCAATAAATAAAATATAGCCTTTTATATTACTTCTTAATCAAATAAGTACGTATAAAATTATCGCACCTTAACAACTACACATATAAGGAAAAATAATCAAAATATTACTAAAACACCAAGATAATTATTTACAAAATAAATAATTAAATAAGATGATAGTTAGAAATAATTAAAATAAAATATGCACACAGTTCTTATTAATTCACACAATGTCACAATAATAAAAAACATACATGTACAAATAAAATCACTTAAAATAATAACTAGAGATTTATACCATGAACATATATTTAGATATATAGAAAATATATTATTAAAAAAATGGGGTGTTACAACTTCCAATGAAGGACAGTTTAATTTGGTGTAAAATTCTTTAAGCAATCTCTTTTTTTTTTCTTTTTTTTTTTATCAATGGGTGCGGAATGAATGAAACAATTGATCTTTTGTTCTTGCAGTGTGATCTTTTTTTGGCATTATTAGGTCTCTTATCCATAAATGGTTAGGTATCTCTTCCGTTGACCCGCCTTGCATTTCATATCATTTGATTCAGTTTGTTCAGTTAGGCGGTTATTCGACATCTATTCGATATACTTTGCAGCTGGTTTGGTTTTCTTGTGTATGGGTGTTTTGTAAAAATCTCTCGAATCAGATCAGATTTTTGATCACTTTTCAAAACCAAATCAAACCGCAAAAGTAAATTCTAATAGTTATTTATTCTTTTAGTTGTTTATATATTGCATTAATTTATTTTTTGTTGGTTTTTAATCTTATATATTGTATTAATTAATCTATATTATTACTACTTCATATATATCGAACATAATCGATCATTTTTATTCTGCAATGTGATATTTTTAATACATTTTATGAAATATTTTTCATCAAACCTATTATTTTAGTGCGTATGTGTAATACTATTATTAATACAAAAATACATGATGCATTTTGGATATCCAAATATCGATGCAAATAAAATTGCATATATTTAGATCGGATTAGATTTTTTTAATATATCAAAGTCGAACCCAACCACATGTAATTTTTATTTTGGATCAAATGATTTTTTTACCTCAAAAGCGATCTAAATCATATCGCGAACAACACTACTGCCAACTGTTCTGTGTTGACGGGGACAAAGAAATTTCCATTGTTTTATTTGAGAGGAGAAAATTTACATTGTTTTTGAAAGAAAAATTTACATTGTTAACAAGCCATAAATTATCTCTTGTATGCCTTTTAATCTTTTCTATGCTTTTTAATGTAGGTATGACTTAAATCTAACTTTTAATTGCATAAATTTAATTTTGAACCAAAATCTAATCGTTCAAAAAAAAAAATAACATCACATGACTTTTTTAACTATGTCTTACGGTTTTTTCGGAATATTTAGTTGAGAGTTTAATGCCACCGTATATGTGTTCAATCATTCGCTTCGAGGAAGGTTCCTAAAATACCACAACCAAGTACCAACGGTAAAAAAAAAAACCCTAAATCTTTATTATAAATACACATGTTTCTTATTCTCCCCTTTCTCATGTTTCTTCCAGCACTATTATTCTTTCTCTCAATTTCAATAATCAAGATGCTTTGTTTTCGCTCTTATTCCGTAGCTGTTAAGGAAGATTGTTACCGTATTCACCACTCTAAAAATCACAACCACGATGAAGAAAAACTAAGTTGGAGTGGCTATGAAGACGATTTCTACCAATTTCATCATATTGAAGAGCGTCAAATTAACACTATCTCAAACGGGTGTAAGGTAGATTGTGAAATGAGGAAAAACGTGGTAGATTTTTTGATAGACATACACTATGGTCTTGAACTTGCACCAGAAACCCTTTACCTATCTGTCAACGTTCTTGATCGGTTTCTTTTCAAATCCAATTTTGAAGCAATAACAAAGAAGAAATTTGAATTTATCGGCCTCGCCTCATTGCTGTTAGCTTCCAAGTATGAAGAAAGAGGTAAACTTGGTGTTTATGAGTTGGAATACATAACACAATATTCCTGTACTTTAGATGAAATACGTGATACGGAGCATGTTATTCTGCAAAAGCTTGATTGGTTTTAACAGTTCCAACACCTTATGTATTTCTTGTCAGAAACATTAAGGTGTGTCTTTTATCTGACGAGGACAAAATCATGGAGAATATGGTTATTTTCTTTTCTGAGCTCAGTTTGACGCACTATTCAATTGTGTGTGATTATAAACCTTCTATAATTGCTGCTTCTGCTGTGTATTGTGCAAGAATTGTTCTTAAAAGGTACCCCGTTTGGAGCAAGGCTTTGAAGATCTGCACAAGGTACTCTGAGAAGAAGTTAAGATCTTGCGCTAAGGTTATGATGAAATTGTGCAATGAAACTTGTAGAGATGGAAGCATGGATGTTTTTAGCAAATTTTCAAGTCCAGATTATTTTAAGGTTGCATGTGTTGCTCAACAAGAATTCTCCAACAATCGTTTTAATCCTAGAATTTTATCATTGTTCTTTTAGGTTTATTAAGTGTTTGTAGCATATTTTTGTTACTTTTTCACCATTTAATGTAGAAAGTTCTTCTCTCAAAAAAAAAAAAAAAATTGTAGAAAGTTCTGTACCAATTTATGGGAATTTGTTGATTCTTTTAGCCCCTGCTCTATTCTCTGTTTTAGTTTTAAGGAGAGTTACATACATCTGACAACGTGAATAATCTGGAAAAAGAGAATTGAACAGTCGGAAAAAAATCATTAAAAATCAAAGAAAACTCAGTCACAATTTTTTTAAGTGAATCTTTAAAAAGAGGAAATATATCGGCACAAATCCTAGCAGATTGCCATGGAGATATACTCAAGAAATAATCAAGCAATAGTCCTAGCAGATTGCCTTTTGGTACAAATCCTTTGCAGACATTTAATTAACTTATTCATTGCCTTTTGAGATAATATGTGATTTTCTTGATCTTTTAATCATTAAGTTTTTATTAAATACATTCCTTTTTGGGGAAGTTTTTATTAAATACATATTAATATATTATATATTATGCGTATTTCATCAATATTAAAATTAATTTGTTGTCCCGTGAGTATAGCTCAGTTGGCATAGAGTATGCACTTGAACCCCGATACCCCAATTATTCACATTAAAAGGCTACTTGACCATATAAAAATTCACGATTAAAATTTTCCCTCAAAAATAAAAATAAACTATTTAAAAAATAAAACAACTACTTATCTATCTTGATTTCAGTAACGACTATGAGCAAGATTCGCGACATCAGTACGTGTGCGGGGATTTTATGTGAGGTTGTGACGGTAAAACACGATCAGATTTAGATGAAGAGGGGACGACCACATACTAGGAAAGAGGTCGATCCTTAATAAGCTTCACTGATAACTTATTATTTCGCAAACATTATGGAACATATACACTATTCGAATGTATGTTTTTGTGAGATATGTGAAAGTTCATGATGCTAGAAAGTTGAGTAAGGCTCTCAATAATGTGTATTTCGTCAAGATAAGGGTATGGCCTAATGCAGAGCTTTTCGACGAATTTGGTATTTCTTCTAGGTTTTCGAGGGAGAAAAAAGTAAGTGTTTTGAGGGAGAAAAAGTAAGTGTGTCGAGGGAGAAAAGAAAGTGAGCATTTCAGGAATGAATGAGGAGTCAGGGAGGCACTCAACGAGGAAGGAGATATTAGAAGTCGTGAAGAAGATGACTTATTTACGTGAAGAGGATAGAGAGAAAGCTAGGTAGGAGGTTGCTGAAGGGAAGTGACCAACAAAAGGTATTGAACATGTGGTTTGTGATAAGTCTTGATTTAGGGTGTTTTAGCATTTGAATTCAATAATATTTGTGGAACTTTAGTCTTGCTTTAGAGCTATTTTACTGCAAAATATTAGTTTTCATATTTAGGATAAAATAATAAAGAAAAGGAAGAATTTTCAAGACCATAAAATGAGCACGACATGTGCACCCTGTTTAAAGATATTGGAGGCAACATTGTCGAAAGTTAGACACGGTCCGTGCGCCTACCTAGCACGATTGTGCGCCCTTCCCACTCTTCAAAAGTTCAATAGTTTTGAAGGCAAGCACGACTGTGTGCTTCTGCAGTCAGAAATAGCTATTACAAACTCTTAGAATTCTTTAGTTATTGACTTGTAACTCGTTTTCAATGAATTGTCCGAGACTTTAGGCTATAAATAGACCTCATTTCTGTGGAAGATCCTAATCTTTTACACATGTAATCTTGCTACAAAGTGAAATCAAAGTTCTTACTTCTTGGTTACGTTTTGTTCTTTTATTTTTATGCACTCTACATTATCGTCCTTTATTTTCCGGTTTTTACATTTCCATTCATTTACTTTTATGTGTTTTACTTTCATTCCTTAATAATTTAATCTCTTGTCTACTATGATTATGAGTGAGTAAACTTTAGGTGTGTGTTTCACAATTCCATTTGTATATTTTTAATTTTTAAATCTAGGGCTTGTCACCTCCAGAAATCTCTTCACTATCTTCATGCTTGGCTTAATTGCAATCTCTTGATACAGATGTTGATAGTCTTCCCCCCTTAGAACGGCCTCAAAGACTTTTGTAGAATTAATTTTGTTAATCATCGATCCAAGCTTATCAGCCATATTTTGGATCTTCGAGTGTTGATTTTCAGCTAATAGGAAGGTGTTTTGTTTGGTTTTTCTAATCGCTTCCTTTAGTATCTTTTCCTTTTCAGCATCATCTATACCTTTTTTCATTTCCATTTCAAAGTAAGAATCAAGCTCTGGAACCCCAATAGCCCTTCTAATTCCTTTTGTGTTGTTTGCTCCAAGCACAAAAAATTCTCTTATCTCATCTACCATCCCTGCCCCAACCATCTCATCAACTCTTTTGTCCAAATATGGAAACAGAATAGGCAAAGACACGTCAAGCCAAACAAAAGAACAATCATATGTTGAATGAAATGCAATGGCTGGGTCCTCAACTAATTTTTTTAGGTAAGAATTTGACCCTCCTACAATAATAGGTAGGCGTTCATTTTCAATTATAAGATCTAAAGCTTCAAGCACGTGCTTGCAAAACTCATCCACAGTGAAATCATATTCAGGATCATCAATGATGCCTAATAGATGATGAGGAATTGAACAACGTTCAGATTCTTGTACCTTATTAGTGACAATGTCAAGGCCTTTATAGACTTGAATTTTGTCTGAATTGATGATCTCGGATGGGAACTGAGTTCCTAAGTTGATGGAAAGTTTAGTCTTCCCAGTTCCTGTTGCACCCAATATAAATAAAACCTTCTTCTTTTCTGTTAAGGTTGAGGTAGTCAAAGCCATGACATTTTTTGATGTAAAATCTGAAGAAACAACAACACATAAAACATAATTAAAATTAGTTAATTTAAAATAAATTAAACTCAAATCAAAATGTATTATTTCTAGGTATCTACTTAGTAAGGGAGTGAGTTATACCAAGAAGAGGGTTGATGTATAATATGTGAGAAAACTTGCTCTTTGTATTTTTGTTTGTGATGAGTGAAGCATGGGCTCAACTATGCTATATAATGTCTCAAGGAAACCATACAATATACAATAATAAAGTCTTGGCAGTAACTATTATCTAATTAAAAATTATAAGATAGGAAAAATTTTAAAAAATAATTAATATATAGTAAAAATTAAATATTAATTAATATTGCAGTCAAAAAAATTTAAAAATATTTTTGGACAAGAAAAAATAACATTACTTACCTGCTATAAATGTGATTATAACCTTATATCAAATTGTGTATACCAACTTTATGTATATAATTTGAAATCTTTCCTTTTAAAAAATAATTGTGCTAAATTCAGTCAATGGTCGTTAAAAAAATTAATTATTTCTTTCTAGGTATCATTTTCTTTTTGAACAAGGATTTTTTTATGGGGTATCCTGCTAGTAAGGATGTGAATTATTTTACTCTGAGGCTTGATTGATTTAAATTCTATGGCCGAGGTATAAATTTGTTCGTAAATAATATGTAAATTAATTTATTATTTTCTTTAGGATGAATAAACGAAATTGTTCTATGCCTTTAATTTTTTACTCTTGAATTTATTTTTGAGTTAAAAAATAATATCTTAAATAATTTATTATTCATTTTTTGGAATACTAAAAAAATTATTTATCGTATTTTATTATTTATTTGGATTATGAAAAGAATGTGAAATCTAAATATCCAAACAATAAGAATAAAATTTTAGTTTTGATTATTTCAGATTGATTGGAAAGAATACAAATATAATAGACTAGATCAAACAAAGAGCAAATGTGAACAATATGGAATTAACACTCTATAGATTTGTATGCATATACCCATCCATATCAAATTTCTTTTTATTTTATTAAGTAAAACATTCCATTTTTACCGTACCGTAATGGAAACCCTTTTCATTTTTTTTTATTCCATCATTGTCAACGCATTGATAAGAAATCAAAAAGCTACTTGAAGTTCAAAAGCTACTTGAAATAGCTTCTCAAAAAATGCTATAAGCTAGTGAAAAAAGCTTTTTACCAAACACATCTTATTATATCAAAACAAGCTTATAAGCTAGTCCAACAAGCTATAAACTAGCTTATTCGTGTTACCAAACAAAGTCATGATGGGTTGAATTTGATGTGAAATTTTAATTGTTACAAGCTCTATAGTGTAAATTAATTAAGATTGTATACCTAAATATAATTAAATAAAACTTAAAAGTTACCTTATTAAAATTGATTTTTTTTATAGAAAAATTGACTAATTTATTTGACATTTAATGTTACATTTGTATATTACATTTTGATTGGTTGATATCTAGAAAGGGTAAATACCCCCTAAACAAGATAGGGTAATCTAGGTCTCACCTTTTGTTTATTAAATTTGATTTAATTTAACTACAATATTAACTATACTTAATAAGAGTGCTTTTTTTTTTGTGGCCGGGGTTCGAATCTCATACCTTGCATATATTATGCGTTGTCCATACTAACTGAGCTAAACTCACGAGGACTTATAAGAGTGCTTTAGTAAATGATACTAATTTTACTATTAAAATCAACACAAATAATCATTTTTTTAAAAACCTTATACAACTTTAAAACGACTATTATATTGAGACGGAGGGGGACTCTCTCAGGTAGGAGCATCAACCATGTTCAAGTAGGAACTAGGATTGTGTTTTTCTTAAATATTAAGTTATAGTACGTAGTACCTGATAATCAAACCAAATTGTAATACATTCAGATAGGAATTAGTTTCATGGCCGCAACAAAAAGACTACATTACCCTATTTTTAGTTGCCATTATCGTCCTTGAAGTACCATCTTAATAGAAAATAAGAATACCATCATATACTATTGGCTATGTTCATATGTCAAAGGTGGTACCTAACAAGCACTCACTTAATAACAATTAAAATCATTCTACTCCATTATGCATCACACACAGCAAATACTCGTAGCAATAAAAACTAACTTATCATTTGTGTCCTCCATGATCAACAAAGGTTCAAGTTTTTGTGTTTCTTCAACAACCATGAATCAGTTATTTCTTGCATTGTTACATAGCAACCTTTATTGACCTCCGAAGAAATATTATCTCCCAAACCGCCGATAACTTTCTTTCAATATGGCGTCCACTTAAGTTGTGATCAGAAGGAATAATGTTATGTTAGTATACATGTACAGCTTGTTAATCTAAATAAGGGTTTTGTAATTTATCAACTAAAAGTAAGTAATAAACGGAGATGTTGTGGGGGAGGGAAATAGAGAAGCATGTAAAATTAAAATTACTAAACCAAAAAATCTTTTTTAAGGAGTTGAACGCACGTCTCACCTTAATAATCTATGATGTCAGCTCAAATTCTGGCACGCAATATAGATTTCATGCACGATGTCAAGACAAGTGTGACGTTAAGAAAGATATCAGACATCATGATAACACATATAACAATCAACACATGAAAGATAATTGATGCAGGAAGTAAAATGGCATAAATTGTTTGTTAACGTAGTTCGGTGCAATGTCACCTACGTCTATGGGCTACCACGGTAGGAAGGAATTTCACTAAAGTAGTATCAATTCGAAGAATACATAAAAACCCTCGGTCTACTAGCTTCTCACTTAATCACTACCCGTGTAATTTGTACGTACGACTCTCTTAGTCCTAGATATGAGATCCCTTACTCACTTGCTCTTAACAAATGAACACCCCAACAAAACGGTAATTCAAACAAACAACGCTCGTACTCAAACGACGAAATTACGAAGATAAAAAACCTAGATCTTTCTAAGTTATTTTTTCAAATTTTTTTCATTGAGGCAGGTTTTTCTTCAATTTTTCTAAGTCCACTCTATTTAGATTGAGATAGAAGTAAAAAGGTGAAATGAGATGATTTTGGGTCAAAAATTGACCAAAAACCCCCGCAATGAAGAAAATGAAATAAAGAAATCAGAAAGAGAAAACCAGGGCAGACTTGTTATTGTCTTGTTGTTGTGAGTAACTTAGACCGTTCGGGGTGTCCGTATATTTGAGCCTATATGATTTTTACTAAATTTATTTTCTTTGAACATTTTATATAGACAGATTGGGCTAATTTACATTATTCCCCAAGAGATGCCAAAACCAAGCCAGCATGATGGATTAGTTTTCTTTATATTACTGTTACCACCATATTATTGGTGGTCCATGCATGGGGTATACGTAACTTTTGATCTTCCTTGTCCTCACATGTTTGCATGATTGTTATCATTAACATTCTTTAATCCTTTATTGTAGTTTTTATTTGCAATAGACACATATTAGCATATAAAAGTTCCGTACATCTACTCTAAAAAAATTATAAATCCGTACATCTAGAAATATATACAACACATTTTGTTTTAGAAAATAAAAACAACACAATTTTTGTTTGGCAATAAAAACTATACAAACATGAACTTCCTCACAAAAACATCTCATGCTAATTTTACACACAAGAGAGTAGAGATGTTTTTCTAATTTATCTTTTTACATTCATTAAATAAGTAAAGGGACTAAAACAACTGAATGCACAAACCAAATATAAATCAAACTCACGTCCGATACAGACTAGGGTTAATCCATCGTATATCAATGGTTAAACCGAGATACAATCATGATTCAACTGTCAAGATTTTATTGGATGGGGTGGACTGTTGCATAAAATATGTCTAACATTAATCAAAGTGTCTAAAAAAGATGGAGCCTAACCGTAGGTATACATACCAACGGATGTGCCCTAGGAAGGGTCAACCCTGGCCCTTCCTCCATATCAACAATTCCATTACCATCTTCACCAACCTTCCAATCAAAACACTGAATCATGGCAGCCAGTGTTGTATGAACAATATGCAAAGCTAGTGAAGAACCTGGACAACTTCTTCTACCAGCTCCAAAAGACAACAATTCAACATTCTGCCCCTTTAGATTCAAAGGACTCTTTCCCACTTCATTTATAAACCTTTGTGGTTGAAACTCAAGTGGATTTTCCCAATAATTTGAGTCCCTACCAATTGCCCATAAATTAACAAACAATGTTGTCTTTGCTGGAATGTAATATCCATCAATATTACAATCTTCAGTTGATTGTCTCACAATTAAAGGCCCAGTTGGATGAAGCCTCAATGTTTCTTTTACTATTGATTGAATATATGGTAAGTTTGGAATATCTGATTCCTCCACCAACCTTTTCATACCAACTACTGAATCAATCTCTTTCCTTGCTTTTTCCATCATATCTCTATGGTTTATTAGTTCAGCCAATGCCCATTCTATTGTAGATGCTGATGACTCAGTTCCAGCACCAAAAATGTTCTGCAAATTACATCAGCAATTAATAACAAATACTAAGAAGAATCTTTCAGACATATACAACAAAATCAATAAATTTTCTTATTTTTTATGGAGTTATTTCTTAATTTCCTATAATATCCTTTACATTTATTATTTAATTTCATGTATTTCTCTTTTTAAAATAAATTGTTAGTGTTTTTTTTTGCATGGTGGAACAATTTTTAGTGATATTATTGATAAAACAATAGTTAATATTACATTAATTAATTTTTTTAAAAAAAGTAAAATTCTTCTACGTACAAAAACCATAAATAAAAAGGAACAAACTATTAAATATTTTAATAATTAAGGGAGTTGTTGATAAATAGAAAATTTGAATAGTCTCCGTGAGCTTCACTCAATTGATAGCGACTTTGCATTATATATGCCGGAGTTGGGGTTCGAACTTCGGACACACCACTTATTCACCTTAAGAGTTTAATTTCTAGCACTAAGCTAATTGACCCAAAAAAAAAAATAGAAAATTTGAACAATTAAGATAATTATTAATTACCATGATGAAGGCCTTGATATTTTCTCTGGTTAATCTAACCTCTGAGTTTTCATCAGCATAGATATCAAGTAAAATATCAAGCAAATCACTCACTGTTTCAATTCCATTACTATTTATTTCCTCCTTGTTTTTCTTCTTTGTATCTTCATGTTCCTTCATGATCCTCTCCATTATAACATCATATCTACTTCTAAGATTCTCTAGCCTTTTACCAAACCCTTGCAAATCATGCTTCTTAACAAACCATAACATATCTCCCAAATTGAACTTACCACCTAACACAGCCATTTCTTTCACAAGCTCAATCAATTGGTGTCCTTCACCTTCAACATCACTACACCTTCTTTTCAAAACCATCCTTGTTATGATGTTATTAGAAAGCATAGTAAGTTCTTCCCCTACGTTAACCTCTTTTCTCAAGTCATCTTTTTTCATCATACCCTTCAAGAACAACAATATTTCTTCAGCTCTAATAGGAAGGTATTGAAGAAGTATGCGTCCGCCGAGAAGTTCGGTCATGCAAAGTTTTTTCATGAATTTCCAATAAGGTCCATAAGGAGCCAATGCAAAATCTGATGAACCATATGTGATGTATTCCAAATTGGTTTGTTTTGGTCGGTTTAAGAAACAAGTTTCGTTTGTTTTGAGGCATTGTTTTGCCATTTCGGGGGAAGAAACAAGAACACAAGGTTTGGAACCAAACAGAAGGTAGACCAAAGGGCCATAACGTGATGAGATGTTGTGAAATGCTTGGTGAGGGAGCTTGGTTAGAAGGTAGAGGTGTCCTAGAATGGGTAAGGCACGAGGGCTTGGTGGAAGGAGTGATTTTTGGTGGAACCTGGTGGTGAAGGTCAATCTTAGCAAGAGGATTGAAGCTAGCAAAATGAGAAGCAGTACAAAATAGTCACTAAAATCAACCATGATTAAGGTTCAAAGTTATGATCACTATATATGAGCAACACTAAAGCCTTTCTTTATAACTTCAAAAATCAATCATAGTCAACTTTGAACATTTTAATATTAGTTTTATGATTTTAGAAAATAAAATTTAATATTTTCGAAAGGAAATATTTAATATTAAATAGCCTTCTTTTGGCAATAGTAATTTGTTCAAGATTTTTTTTTTTTTAATAAAGACGGAACTTATATTAAGAGAATAATAGGCTCATATCTTTTTGGATATGAGAAAACACAGGGGTGGGGAAATTACAGACCCAATTTCTATTGGGTTCAGTCTCAGCCCATTTAGTTGTGGCATGAGCTGCCCAATTCCCTACTCTCCTAACCCAATTGATAGAAATGTTCTAAAGACTCTTTATCTTCTCCAAACAGCTACGACTAATCTTCCCCAAATAGCTCCTAGGGAAACAATGTTTGTTGATGCAATCCATTGTCTGCTTTGCATCTGATTCAATAACAAGGTTGGTCCAACTAGATTCTTCAATCCATTCAAGAGCGGTCTTTATGCCCAGAGATTCTGCCATGCAAGGGTCGTTTGATGTCACCACCGTTCTAGTAGCCACCACGACAGGCCGTCCATCGCTCCGTCAGGAACAAACCTTTAACCCCAACGGCCATCACCAATCAGGTGAGCATCCACGTTGAGCTTTAGGGTTGTTTCTGCCGAAGGTTTCCAGCAAATGTCACGGCGAGCTATCCTAGAGACGGTGTTGCAAGGTTTTACCAACAGCTTTAGGTTGCGATTTTGATAACCACTTCATGCACAGATCTGGAGATTACTTCGAGAACATGTATATCTTTATTGTTGAAGATTAAGTTGTTTCTTGCATTCCAAATTCTATAAATGATTGTAGACACTAATTACATGCTCTCTGGTCCTTGTTTCGAAGGTTGTCCCGGAGCCAATCGATGAAATTGATTTGACTTATGTTGGAGAAATTCAGGTTGAGGGACGAAGCGAACCAGACATGTTTGGACCAATCACACTCCATGAAGGCATGGTAAATGGTTTCGAAATTGTCGCCACATCTCGGACACATTGGGTCACTTCGAACACCTCTTTTCACCAGGTTAGCTTTCACTGGTAAGCCATTATTTAAGATTCGCCAGACTAGTTGAGCATATTTAGGGGGAATGTTTTGATTTCATAACTTCTGCCAAGCTGTGTCATTAGTTGAGGAAGAGCTTTCTGGATTACTTCTGGATTGTTCTTCCCATTGCTTAATGGCGTGGTAACCAGATTTAACACTGTAAATCCCATCATGAGTGTCAAGAGTAACTGTAACCAGATTTAATTGTCCAAATGCTACATTTTTGGATGATCCACCTTGATTGAAGGATGATGTGCCAAGAGTAACTGTGACCATGTTTTTGTTTTTCCTCCCATATGGAGGTGGAGGGGAAGTATTTTGCTTTAAGAACTTTTGCCATAAAAGAGTTCTTAGTTTGAATTCTCTAGACTTGTTTAGCTAAGAGAGCTAAGTTAGAAGTCTTGAGGTCCCTAAACCCTATACCTCCCTCTTTTTTAGCTTTGCAGAGCTTGGACCATCTGATCCAATGCATTTTTTTGTTATCTGGGTTGCTATCGTACCAAAAGTCACAAATGAGCCTTTCTAGTTTTTGATTGAAATTCTTACGAAGTAGGATACCACTCATAATGTAGGTGGGGATGGTCTGGGCAACAACTTTAATGAGAGTGCTTCTCCCAGCAAAGGAGAGGTGTTTCTCCTTCCAACCCTTCAACTTTTTCAGAATTCTTTCCTGGATAAAATTGAACACATGTCTCTTTGATCTTCCTATATGGGTAGGCATTCAAAGATACTTAGAAAAGTTGTCCACTTTTTTCATACTAAGAATCTGCATAATACTGTCCTAGGTAGGAATATTAGTATTTTTGCTGAAAATAATTTTAGATTTTTCAAAATTGACATTTTGACCAGATGCTGCTTCATATTGAGCAATATTGTCTTTAATGGCTTGAGCCTCAATAGTGTTAGCCTTGCAAAATATGAGGTTTTCATCAGCTAAAAGAAGATGGGAAATCATAGGTGCCTCTTTAGCAATTTTGATACCCTGAATAACTTTTTTGTCCTGAGCAGTTTTAAGGAGGCCAGATAACACATCAGCACATAGGAGGAACAGATAGGGGGAAAGTGGGTCCCCCTGTCTTAAACCACGTTGAAAGGTAAAAGTTTTGGTTGGCTGGCCATTAATGAGGATAGCAAAAGTAACTGAGGATACACATTTCATGATGGTAGAGATAAGCTGGTTAGGGAATCCCATAGATTCAAGGGTAGCTTGAAGGAAACCCCACTCAACCATATCAAATGCCTTAGCCATATAAGTTTTCATACCAATAAGGCCATTTTTCCTAGTAGTCTTATGTAAATAGTGGAACAGTTCATATGCAATGATAATGTTGTAAGAAATCAACCTTCCTGGGAGAAAGGCACTTTGATTGGGGCTAATAGTATCAGCTAAAATGGGTTTTGTCCTGTTTGCAATGACTTTTGTTATAAGCTTTAGAGTAACATTACACAGGGATATGGGTCTAAATTCACTAGGGTACTGAGGGTTCTTGTTTTATGGAATCAGACATATATGAGTGTTTTTGAATGAACTGGGATCTCCCTAATGGTTAAGCACATGGAGAACTTCTTTGGTGATATCAGATACCACAATATCCCAATGAGTGTGGTAAAAGATTGATGGGAGCTCATCAGGGCCAGGGGCTGCTAAGCCGTTCATACTAACCATAGCATGCAGGATCTCCTCACTGGTGAAAGGGGCTTCCAACTCTCTAATCATGTCAGGGGTAAGTCTATTCTTCACAACCTTAGTAGTGGCTGAAACATTCTGAATATTCTGGCTAGAGAAAATGTATTTAAAGTAGTTAAGAAAGCAGTCTTCAATGTTATCTCTTTCAGTAGTTGTGCTTCCATTAGGATCACAAATAGCGTCTATTCTATTATTTTTTTCTTCTCTGGTTAGTTTTGTAATGGAAGAAATTTGTGTTCTTGTCTCCATGAGATAGCCATAGAGCTCTAGAGCGCTAGCTCCACCAAAGCTCCTCTTGTTCTAGTAGCATATCCAACTCTTTTTCCTTGGCTTTTATGTTGTTAAGAATACCAGGTTTGTTGCTTTGAGAATTCAGGATTTGAAGAGCAGTTTGGGCTTCCTTCACTTTTGATAGGATATGCCCAAACTTCTGACTGCCCCACTCATAAAGGGCATGAAAAGTAGTTTGAAGTCTGTCCTTAGTGGTCCTTGTGCTGTAATGCCAAGAATTTTGTACAATTTCAGTGTGTTGGTCATCAGTTAGCCAGATTTGTTCAAATTTTCTCTTGGAATGTCTGTAATTGTTTCTGCAAGGAAAAAAAGAAGAAAATTCTAAAAGAATAGGGCAGTGATCATATTTGAACTTAAGGAGATGTTTATTATTAAAGTTGGGGTAATTTTGAATCCACTCATTAGTAGCCAGAAATCTGTCAAGTCTAGATTGAATGTAAGTATAAGATCATGGTTGTTTGCCTATGTGAAGGGATCTCCATGATAACCAAGATCCTGCAACTCACAAACATTAAGAGTATCTTTAAAACATCAAGCTAAATTGGCATCAATGGGGTTGCCCCGTAATTTTTCACTATTGCATAAGTTTATGTCGAAATCACCAAAGAGTAGTCATTTGGGTTCCGATTAATGCTAGACAGGTTAAAAATGAGTGTGCAAGTCAAAAATTTATTATTATTTTGGGCATAGCCATATAGGCCAGTAGCTCTCCAAGGGGTGGAGTTAGGTTTGTTTTTAGAGACCAAAAAATCAATATAGTTGGAATCACAGCCTTTTATTTCAATAGTAATAGAGACACTACCTCACAATAAGCCAAGGCCACCAGCCTTTCCACCACCAGTAGTTGTACAATCAACAAAAAAAATATTAGTGAGATGACTAATATTACAAAGGTTAGAAAACTTAGACTTAAGCTTTTTTGTTTCCATGATGAAGGCTATGTCAGGCTTGTAATTCCTTATGAGCCTCTTTAAGGCTCTAACTGTCTCAGAGTTGCTTGCCCCTTGACAATTCCATGATAGAACCCTCATTGCTCCTGGCCAACCTATTGAAACAGGCCTGCCAAATTAGTTTGTTGTTCTAAGCTGTCCAACTTAGTTTTTTTGAGTTGTCATGTGCTGCTTTTTGGAGACATCTGAAGACTACTGAAGTTGGTATTGTCTGACCAATCAATTGAGAGAGCTTTGGTAGGAGTACTAATCAGAGGGTTAAGGTTGGATGGTATGTAGCTGGGTTTTGAGGGGGTATGTTCATAGGGGCGTTTTAGAGGGTTTTGGACTGTTGGTTGGCTTCTGGCTTCCTGGATCCTCAAATCAGCTAGTTGTTTTAGTAATTCATCAGGAGCTGGAGGGCTGTTTTGGCCAAATTGTTTGGATATAGAGGGGTTACTGAAGTGTTTCCTTTCTTTAGGGTCAATGAGCCTTCTGCCATAGATGTTGGATCTTATCCAAGGACCAAAGGGTGAATTTTCCTCCAAACCAAAATTAAAACACATTTGAGGCAGATTTTCGTAATGAAAGTCAATCCAAGATGTTCCATCTATGGTATTGCCAATATGGATGCCTGGAATTATGGGGTTGTTGACATTGAGATCCACCTTTATCTTGACTATCACATTTTTCCCAGTATATTCATACAGTTCAGATTCAGAAACAGTGCCTAATATGTTTCCTATGCTTCTTCCCATTGCCTTAGTTTTGCAGTGTATAGGTAATCCCCAAAGTTGAATCCAAATTGGGACTTGATCAAAATTGTAGAAGCTAGGATCAGAAACTTTGTCCCAAGGCTGTAGTAAGAGCCAAACATTACGAAATATCCCGGGATTTCCTTGAAGGATCATTTCCTGATCTGCTTGGTTGTCCATAAAGAATTTGAGAACATTGCCTTCAAATTCTTGTATACTAAGTCCTGATGGGGCACCCCAAATAGCTGCTAGACCAGCTTGGAGAATTTACATGAATGTGCTTATCTGTGATTATCTTACCCAGAATGCTCTTTTGGCAGGAATTGACACCTTCAGATACTTCACTTTCGTTGTACACAAAGAATCTTGGGATCTTGGTTTGACTTGCTTCATTCTTGGAGTTGTTATGGTTTGCAGGTGAAGAATTCTGGTAATTGTGAGGGGTTTCTTGGTTGTTTCTGGTGTTGTCATATTCATTGGCAGGTATGATGATGGGTGGGTATTTGAATTGTTGTGAGTTCTAGGTATTTGCATTGGTGGCTGTAGTCATAGGGTTTTGCTGTGTGGAATTTTGGTGGAGATTGTTATTTTCGGGAATTTTGTTGTTCATGGCTGGAGTTTGAATAACAGTGTGTAGGAGAGACATGAAATTGTTGTTGCTAGATGAAGGTTGGTGTATGTTATTTGGGTGGTGAACAGGAATTTGTGGGGGGTTGTTGCTGTTGTTATCCATGGAATGAAAGAAGGTAGAGGACAGAGGGGAAGCCAAGGAGAGAGGAAAAAGAGTTGGAGCCCAGAGGTTAAGGAAGACGGAGAAAATCGGTAATCAAGACTATATCATCCTCAAGGGGAGAAAACCACTGGTAACTGAGGGAAACTGAGGGTAATACAGAAGAAAGACAACAATGGATAGAAGAGACGGTAAAGAGGACTGAAGAGAGGAAAACGATGGATGAAGGGAGAGATTTGGAAGAAAACGATGAATGTGAATCTTTGGTTTCTTGGAGCGTTTCCATCGCTCGATCTGTTACCTGATTTTTCCATTGTTTTATAATTTATTATAGTACTTTTTATAAGGAATAATTTATTATAGTTCTTAAAACTATGGTTAAATATTTTATTAGTCCTGTAAAATTCCAGATCTTTCAAATTTGGTTTTATAACTACTTTTTCTTTATCATTTTTAACCCGTCCCATTTCTAAAAACATTTGTTTTTACCTGGACAGATTAAAAGTTCCTCTTGTTATAACAAAAAATGAAAATTGTTGTTGACACACATAAGAAGACTGAAACACACATATAAAAGACGTAAATACCCCTCGACAGTTAACTGCCGCCGGTTTCCTTATTCCTCGGCAGTTAACTGCCGATGCGTCCTAAAGTTGTAAATTGGCAGAACCTGCTGATCCAGAACCTGTTACATGTGTTTTTACACATTGTAAACACATTGTTTCAATACCAATTCATAAAATTAATAAACGGAAATTACTATTGTAAACACATTGTAATAGAAATATGTCATTGAAATACAAGAAACCAATGTAATGATAATTTACAAGAAACCAATAAATCTCACAAAAACTAAAAACAAAACAAGTCATAAACATAATAAAGTATTTCCATATTAAACCATTGTTATATACACCAAATATATAGTCCAACGTTAGCATACTTGATACCACCAAATAGAGCCATGACATTGGAAAAATCAGCTGAAATGTCTCATTAACCAAATATCCAAAAGAGGTGCCGTTTTAGAACCAACTTCTTTGGGTTATAAATTATATTTCAAGGTTCATTCTTTTGAGATAATTTTCATCCTCTTAGGAGAGCAGCAAAAGATCATTTTTTAAGTTTTCTGCAGCTTGTTATTCATGACAAAGGGAAAAGAAGGACAAGGAACTAATTCTCCTCATGAGAAGCCAAATGAATCATTGCTAAGTGAGTTCTAATTTTGCTCTTTTTGAATTAGCTTTTAGTTCAACAGGCTATAATTATAATAAAATTTAGTAATTTACAAATCTCTACTTAAACCAAGAGCCTAAGTGAAAACTTATATTAAAATTATAATTTAGTCATTAGTTAATTACTAATTTATTTCCTTAAATTGTATAGAGCTGTGAACTTACTTCATAAAACATAAAAATAAACAGGGGCATTTTTAGGGCCCAGCTAGCCTGGGCACACGCCCGGGCTCAACCGATACTTTCTTTGTATCGCTACAAGAAATTTGCAAGAAATTTGACTTTTATATGGCAAATTTCCGTAGCTAAATTTGTTTGTCATTGTCAAATGGCTGTCACTACATGTTTTCCACATTTACCACGGAAAAAATGTAGGTAATTCTAAGGAGACCATTTCAAAATGAATTATGGACCTCTACCTATGGTTTGACTGTCACTAAAACTTATCATTGTTTTTTTTTACATTTTATATTCTACTATAAATTTTAAAGATGAATAATTCATAAAATTACCACTAAAATTAATTTAATCAATATAATAAAATATTATAATTAATATCATTGGAATTTGAAATCGATTACTATAATCAATTTTTAGAATAAATTATTATTGAATTGGCTTAACTAGAATAATTCTCTCTAACTATGAACTATTATACCATTCACCCAAACCAATACTCAATACTCACATAAATCAAAATCTATATATATATACTCCATTGCACATTTAATTTATGGTAACAATCACTTCATACATAAAAAAACTTACAATCACTTTATACATAAAAAAATTTACAATCACTTCTACAACCGGGCATAATTAATCAGATTTTAACTTCTAATTTGTGGATCTTCAACAATAGTGGGTGCACCAAAGCTATTATCAACATCAACAAAAGTTGAAAGTACACCAGTTATCAAGCCATGTCAATAAGCTAGTAAAATAATCTTATAAGCCCGTGAGAAAGAATTGTTACCAACATGATCAACGATGTGTGGTTCAATGACTTGATGATATGTTACATCGAGCGAGAGATCTTCAAGTCATTTGATGATGTTGATATTATTCGAACATTCATCGCAAAGAGGTCTCGGAAAGGGCATTTACCTCCTAATTTTATTTAGCACACTATTGTTAAGTTATGTTTCATCTCGCTTATTTTAAATTGTACTTTTATCGACAAAATGACGAACCTCTTTTATTTTGATTTATGACTATTTATATATTATGTCACATGTGAATTTGCGATCAAAATTTTGCCCAGACTCAATAAAATTCCTAACTCCGCCACTGAAAATAAATACTTATTATGGTTGACATAGATAGATGGTTGAACCTTTTGCTCGCATCAAATAACTTTAATTCAAATATGGAATTCCGCAATTGTAGGGTAATAAGTACTGTATATTTATGTGAATCCTCAATGAGGTTTTATGGTTCTATTCGACAAGGTATGATGGTGTGCAGTACCTTCCCTCATCTAAATTTTTCATTGTATAATATTAATCAAAATGACAGTTGAATTTGAAAATTTCAAAAACTATTATGAAATATTTATAATTTCAAAGATTAAATTTACAGTGTTCTACAATTTTAGGAATTAAACTTATGATTGCTTCAAAAAGAGTGAAGACCAAATTTGGTATTTCACAATATTTTGATGGTTCGATTTTCCCCAACAAAAAATAATGTTTTTAAATAGTATCTGACATTTTTATACTAGGGACAAATCAATCTATCTATTATAATGAGTTAAAGACTCGTTCTTTTTTTCTCTATATAAAGATATAAAGGAATAATTTTGGTGTTATTTTTATCAACGACTAAATTATGTTGCAAGAAAACTGTGAGGGACAAAATTCAGTCTTTGCTATAAATATAATTTGAATACCACACAGCAAAATTGATCTTTCATATTCTTGTTTTTGGAAGAAAAAAAAATTACATACGCTAAAATGATACTAAAATATGTTTGGTGTTGCAGGGACTTACAACCAAGGTTTAGGGAGAAATAACCCTACTAAAATAAGTTGGCCAGAGCTAGTTGGTGTCACTGTAGAAGAAGCAAAGAGAAAAATAAAGGGAGAGATGTCTGAGGTTAAAATAGAAGTGGTGTCCCCTGGTTTATGTGTTACTTTTGATTTGAGGTTCGATAGAGTTCGATTGTATGTTGATGAATTTAATAAGGTCTTCAGTACTCCAGAAATTGGCTAATCAATGAACCAAATATTGTTCGCATGTGATCTGAATATAAAGCATAAAGCTAGCAATCATGTAATTTGAATAATAAATTTAATAATTTTAAAATTGTTATTAATAATATAAAGTGGATGTCCATTAAACTATTGAGTTATTGGGTCATATTTTTAACCAAAGTTAAACCGTTGTACTTGTCACTCAAGTGGCCAAGTCATATCATTGTATTTTTTTATAAATAGAGATCACAATTCATATGTAACACAATTTACAAGAGAATAAAAGAATTTTCTCTCCCCTTCTCTGCTCCTATCTATTCTCGTTCATATTTTAATAGTTATATAACCAAAATGAATAAATTATCAATTTAATCCTTAAATTATTAATTTATCTCTATTCTAGCTTGTTTTTAATATTTGATAGGTAATTTTATTGAATAATGATGTTAACATGTATCCTTGATTAAAAAACAATGTTAACTTGTATGATTGTAAATTAAACTCAGTTTGAGACCCAATATCAAGAGAGACATAACATGAATATAATATAACGTGTTTTTAATATAACTTGTAAGATTGTAAATTGTCGATTTTCATCTTCTCTACTCATTGTTTTTCAGATTGTACTAATCCGAAATTCGTAGGATGCACGAAAAATCGGTAGAGTGGAAAAAGAAACACTTTTTTCCCCTCTATTTTGACTCGTAGCCTGATTATCTTAACCATGGTCATGATAGTCTAAGTCTAAGTATTTTAGAACACATTTTCTGCCTACAAATTTGCTATAAATCTGTTCACAAATACATAGACTATAGTCACCATGGATAATGATTCAGACTTCCTACCTGCATACATAAACTACAGGTAACACATCCACATTAAAATTAATCAAATACAGAAAATTATTCTACTAGCTATAATTGCATTTTTAATGCGCAAATACATTTAAAACTAACAATAATTAGTTATCCTTGAGGATTACATCATACAATGATACAAAGTACAAACAACAATAACAAGTTAACACAATCCAGGATAGCCTTTATCAAACCAATCAAATACAAACATCAACAACACAAACACATAATTAGGATTTAACTGAACAATCACTTTAAAGCACAACCATGTATAATTATCAAGTAGGAACCATAAATTTCCTTTCTGGAGCTTAAATTTCCATTTAACAGTTACAAGTCCCTAAAAGCTCCAAGCTGCATAATTGCTTCCAGGCTTCAGAAATGATCATGGAGATTATCATTCCTTGAGATTGGCCATGCTTCATGTGCCTGCTAACACTTCATCTTGGGTTGGACCTTTACCTACAAACCAGAAAAAGTAATGTGATTGAATATTTTTAATTTCATAGATCATAGTGTCATGTCGACAATTTCAAAGTCTAATTTCTCCTAAATATCTTAAAAAAAAAATTCTAATCATTAATAATAGCAGAGATTTAAATTGAGCACCGCATCAAATGACGCATTTATGTGGCCGCAACGTTGCAGTTGCGACAGTACCCACAACTGCATTAGCCTGCAATTGCGTTGTGATTGTATATCACAGAAAAATCCACTGCATAACTCCGGAGCATAGCAAGTGCAACGGCCATATTAGAATACATAATGTTCAATTCACATATATTATTTTTGTATTTTCTTATTCTTTATATCACAGGTTTAGATTAAAGAGTTGATAATGAGATAGATATGAGATTTCAGAGAGAAAATAAGCAATGTGAAAATTACAAGACAAGTATAATCTTTGTTACTAATAAAAAGTAAATTCACGCTGGCCGAAATCGCGATCATAACTGCTGCCGCAACCACAATTTAAAACACGAAATCAGAGGAATAGAAATAATGAAACAAAGAATATCAGTTAAATTTTTACCTTGGCAGGATCCATCATCTACAAGCTTGAATGTGTCTACCATGAGCAAACCCTGATTTGTTTCTCAAATGTGACTCACATTTTGGTAATACAGTTTCAAAGGCTTCAACTAGCAATGCCACTTTCTTCTTCCTAGCAGGAGCAAGCTTGTTAACAACTTGTCTTAGTGCACAATCAACCATCCAATCCTCTGCATTCTTTCTTTCATCCATCATTTGATGCCTCAAATCAACCTTTTCCTTTTCTTTTTCAGGAACCAATGGAAGGAAATTCGGCTCTCTTGGATTGAAATTTCTCATTTCATCATCATCCTCTTCAACACACCTCTTTCTTCTAATCACACCTTTCCAATTCTCTCTTGTGTTTTCCTCGTCATCAACTATGCAACTTGCTCTTTTATTACCTTTTCCTTGATCTTGAATATCTTTGATGCTTCCTTCAAGCACGTCAAATAATTGAATATCATGCTTCTCCTTTTTATTGATGTCATCATCTTCGTTCTCTTGGCTTGTCTCGTAAACATTTTCTTCGGCATTTGTCAGGTAATCAAATATTTCATTTGCCAGGGAAGATTGGTAGCAGCCGATGTCGTCAGAGGAGTAACCAATTTCTTGAGTCTCATTGCTTCCAATCTTGTCTTCAAGGACAAAACCGATCATTTCATTATGAGGTTGATCTTCAAGATAGATGATTTCTTCTGATTTCGCTTCTTTGAGTGTTTCATCAACAAGAATAATGTCATCATAATAGCTGCTAAGGATATCATCTAACCATGTTACTGATACATCATGAGAACTTTCGGATAACGATTCAGCTTTTGAGTCATTTTCCTCATCTGTGTAAACAGAAGAATCAGCATAATTTTCATGATCATATCCATAATATTGTTCTTCATCACACTGCATATCTTCGGATCCCGAATCAGAATCATCCATGTTATGGTGAACATCTTCCATGCTCATTTCTTCATGAGACCAACTAGTTTGTTGATCTTCATCTACATCTTCATTTTTCTTTAGATCTTCAACCTCTTTCAGAAATCCTACTTCTATGCCATCATTTTCAATTGTAGACTTGATGGTATCTTCATGATCCTCAACCTCTTTGAGAAAATCGGTTTTTCCAATTACTTCTTCACCTGTTGATTTTGCATCCTTTTTCTCATTATCATAGATTTCAATGAAGAAATCCATGTCAGCTTCATCATATGATGGTTTTGAATCAAAGGAACTCTTCTCAACATCAGATTCATTCTTTTCTGTCTCACCAGTAGCCTTCAATCTTCGACTTCGAGGGCTTAGAGCTTCGAGCTTCACACGCTTCAAGACGCGCCTCCTTGAAGACATAAAAGTCTTCAAAGGAGGCAAATCAGCATGATGATGATGACCATTAAGAGAACAATAAGTATATGAACAAACCTTCATAACTGAAGTTCCTTCCAACTCAGTTCCACCAGGATTAAGCATAAGGTATGAAGGAAAGCTTGAATCTTTCAAAGTTGAAGAGCAAGTAGCTCTTGTGGATTTTCTAGGACAAGAAGTTCTAGAAGCCTTAAAGCTAGTAGTCTTTGTCAATGTTCTAACCAAACTCAAACTAGTTGATCTTATCAAAGCTTTTGTAGGTTTTTTACATGTAGCTTTTGAATCACTTGAATATTTTCTATTAAAATCAGAACCAGATTGAGTTTTTCTAAGACTTACAGAGAAAAGTTCCTTCTTTGCATGTGAACTGCTTGTTGGCTTCATGTAATTTGGTGAACCATCTGGAATTGTTCTCACCAAGGGATGCTGTTTTTGTGGTGAGGCAGGAGCTGCTTTTGTCGAACTCGGAACTGATGAAGGTGAAGATTGAAGAGCTTCAAGATCAGAAAGCTTGATTGACTTTGATTTCTTCATTTTCTTCTTCATATCAGAAACTTTAGTTTTTCCATCTAAGTGTTGATGAGATGAAGAAGAAGAAGATAGTTTCATGTTTGCTAAACGTTTATCTGATTTAACATGTTCACTTTGGATACCAAGCTTGCTTGAAACCTTTCTTTGAACCATTTTTCAAGAAAGGAAGAAAAAAAAATTACAAGATGGAAATAAGAATTTGCATAAATTGGTTTTTCCTTCCTTGGTCTTGTGGAGTTCAAGTGGAGGAAGGAAAGAAAAACCTTGTTGATGTAGTTTTGGTTTTCATATGAGGAAAGTTCATTACAAAGGAAAGAAAAGTTTGAAAGCTTGAAACACAAACAAGAAGAGAGATTCTCTTCTCTTTTCTTGATTTGGTTTGGTTTTTCTTTTTGTTTATTTTCAATAGTGGAATGGTAAATGATCAAATTTGAACATAGTTGAGAAAGTGTTTGTTTGATGCTGACTAGCACCAACACACGTGGGATTAGCTGCAGTAATAAAATTACTACCGCGCTATAATCAATCTCGGCCATTGATTTAAAATTAAACAACTTAGATTACGCATTTGTTAAATACAATTTCAAACAATCTAGACTGTCAATTTAGATTGGACGGTTGAGATACGTTATACTTTACTTCATGGAATCTATTTCCTATACTAACATGTGGTTTATGGGCCTATATGCTTGAACCTTTTCGGATGCAGATTTCCTGCTGTAACAGCAGGATGCTGTAAAGCGTGTGAGCCGTCCGATCAAAGATAAGTGGCTGAGATTAAACTATATGAAAATTAGCAGAATAAATCTGAACCGTTGGATCAATGTTTTATGGTTGAGATTGATGATTGCGTGTAACTACGTGAAACAGTTACAGCAGGGGATCCAGGTCCTAAAAACATATAAATATTAATTCTGATTTGATCTTCTAACTGATCAATTAAAAAAGGTCTAAATTACCTTGCTATTGATTTTAGATAAGGAAAGCCTTGTGTCTTTTTAGGTGAACAGATATGGACCAAAGATGCAAATTGCATTTGTTTGTGCAAACTTTTGATTAAATGTGAATTTGGCTCTACTAAGGAAAAGCAAATTGATTACAAGAATAATCATTATAGTTTATGCTTATCAATCAATTGCTTTATAATGGTAGTACATAAAACAGATTTGTAATATCTTTTTTTTATTATGGAAATGATAGCTGATTTAATTAAATGAACGAAAAGTTCTAAAAAAATAATTGTTCTATCAATTGTAGTTGTTACAAGTTTGTGTAGGGTTGAGTTTATCTTTCATTGGGGAGAACAGCAGTTGGAAGTTAGTAGATATGTTAGATCAGTATTAAAAATATAACTCTCAAATGGGATAGACTTGATAAATTGCAATCCTTGACATCATGGTTGTGTGCATCTCAATGATACTTTTTCCTTGAAAATAAAGCTTTAGATTTAGCAAAATTTTATTCTTTATATCTTTGTCTAATGGAATTAAATATTATTTTCTTATCAGCAACAAATGTCTCATTTTCAGAATTTAATGTCAACTACATATAGGAAAGGACCCCAAATAACATAAGGCACGATATTTTGAAGGAAAAAAAAGTAATAAAATTAAATATTATAAAATATTTACATAATTCATTTTAGGCTAAACTACACTTTTTGACCCCTAAGTTTCAAATTGTTGCGATTTTGGCCCCCTATTAAAAAAAATGGCAAAAGTGACCCCTCATGTGTAGGGAAATATGCTCTTTTGACCCCCAACATAAGGGAAATATGTTTTTTGACCCCTTATCTTTACAAAAAGTTCCGATTATGGCCCCTTTTTTGTGGCACGTGGCGTGTTCTCAGCAATTTTGGGACGAAAGGGGCCAAAATTGCAATTTTTTTTATAAGGGGCCAAAATCGCAACATTTCGAAACTTAGGGAAAAAAAAAGTGCAGTTTAGCCTTCATTTTAATTAATTTTTATCATAATAAATATTGTTCTTCAAAAAATCATTAATTAATTATTTTCTCCATGTAGGAAGAAGACATTCAATTATATTTCTCTCTCATTTTCTTCATTTCGGTTGATTTTGTTTTGCAATTGATGTTAACGGTCGGAGTGTAAACATAGTTAAGATGTCAATTGTATATACTAATGTCTTTGCCAACAACCTTTAAAAAAGGGTCATGCTAACTTTTTGTCCTTAGGACAAAAATTAGGAGCTTAAAATGAAAATTTAAAATAAATTTTATATTAAAAGTATAAATTCTACAACTTTTAAGACATTGAATACACAAGTTTCAAGAAAAACCTTCTACATTTAGTTTCTTAATTTATGTTTCAAGGGCACAAGTTAACAATTTCCTTAGAGCAAATTGTCACTTTTGTCTCTGACTCTACACCTCGCTGTCACATAGGTCCCTGACTCAGGATTAAATACAAAGAAGTCTCTGACTCTGCACTTCTGTTATCACTTTAGTCTTTGACGTTAAATAATTCTGTTAAGTGTGTCACAGGGACTAAAGTGAAAGTAGAAAATGGTCACTTTAGTCTCTGAACCAAAAATCAATATCCCTAACTTAAATCTCAAATCCCTAACTAAATCTCGCATTACTAAATGTCATCCCTAAATCCCTAAAAAAAATATACACTAATATGTGACTTTTTTCTCTTCTTAAAAAAAATGTGACTTTTTTTTCTAAATATTGTAGACTTTTTTTCCTTCAAATATATTGAATATTGTATGTTTTATGAATTGTATTGAAAATTTTATGTATTTTTTTATGCTTAACGGTAAAACTTTGTCTATAGTATTAAGCAACCAACCAATTGTGCAACAAAAAAAATAATGTTAATATTAATCTATTTTTTAATCTTAAATAAAAGAATGCTATATTTTGACCAAAAACAAAAAAAAAATGTTATATTAATATTGTCAAATAAGATAATAAATTAGGGATTTGAGATTTTCAATTTAAGAGATTTAGGGATGACATTTAGGGATTTGAGGTTTAGAGATTTGAGATTCAAGTTGGGGATATTGATTTTTAGTTCAAGGACTGAAGTGACCATTTTCTACTTTCACTTTAGTCTCTGTAACACACTTAACAAAATTATTTAACGTCAGGGATTAAAGTGATAACAGAAGTGCAGAGTCAGGGACTTCTTTGTATTTAATCCTGAGTCAGGGACCTATGTGACATTGAGGTGCAGAGTCAGAGACTGAAGTGAGCAAACCGTTTGCTCTTTTCCTTAAAAGAAAGATTGTGTTAAGAGCTACTCCTTCCGGTCGCATTTATAAGCAAAAAATGACTTTTTAGATACATTCAATAATTAATGTATTCGGTCACATTTATGAGTTAGATACATTAATTATTGAATATACCTAAAAAGTTGTTTTTTTCTTATAAATATAATCGGAGGGAGTATCCTAAGATACTTTTAAAGAAATCTAAATGAGAGAATTTTATGTTGGATAAAGTTAATTGAACCACCTTGAGTTGTGGGAAAATCAAATAAACATAATGTATCTAATTTATTTTTTTTAAAATGTTAATTTGTGCCCTCAAGGTCAATGTTAAAATCCTAAAGATAGAAATATTTTTATTGGAACTTGGATATTCAATATTGTAAAAGTTTAATCATTTATATTTTCAATATAATATTTATTTCTTATTTTCATTTTTAGATCCTTAACTTGTGCTTTTAGGATACAAGTGAGCATGATTCTACTTTTTTTATTAATAATTTTTTCCTATATTTTTGTTTGTGTGCCACACTTAAATTGCAGAAAAATGCATACGATGTGCATTCGGATAATTATTTTTCGATGTCCAAACATCACATCTCTTTTATGCTGAAAATGATACTTTTTATATTTTTAAAGAATTGACTATACATATTTCAACAAAATATTAAATTTGATTTTTTAACAAATGTTGTGAGGCACTTGGTCATGTTTAGCATATTCCTTAAAAGAAATTAGAGGTTTTAATTTTTAATACTATTAATACTAAAATTTGGTTCCTTATATACGAATAGGGGTCAAATTTAAGCAACTCCCACCAACGTGTAAACTAGATTCAATTACCATAAAAAAGAGGTGTAACATATATTTAAGCAACTCATAACAAACATATATGCTAATACAAATAGTGGTCCAATCCAGAGGATCTAAATCGCATCACTAAATTTTTATTCTTTAATTAGTCTCTGGATGGATTTGATCACCTGAGAAGACTTGCCTACCAAACAAACATTTGAGTGAAAAAGATGTAACCAAATAACAACTAGAAAAAGCCATCATATAGTACTTTTTTTTAGTGAGCAATCATATAGTACTTGAAAAATAATAAATAAATGGACAGATGTGTTCATATTTTTCTTAGCATAGTTAATTGATAAAGAATTTTTTAAATGATATAGTGACCAATCACAATCTATATTTTGACTATTGTACTTCTTTAATCACAAAATGAAGAAAGGGGTAATATCATATTTTCACATGCTAAATGTTTTATAATGTCCAAGTGAAAGAGAATTTAATTTGTATCTTTTATATAAACAAATAATAATAAAAACTAGACATGAACCCATATGCAATGCCTAAGGTAGGGAATACATATTGTATTTGTTGATTCTTTGGTGGAATGTAGTAACATTTTGGAGGCATAGCCTAAAGCACTATGAAAAAGACAAAAGCTTTAAGGATGTGGTCGGCAAACGGCTGCTTTTGGTGGGCCCCACCGTTTGTAATCATGAAGTCCACATTTGCATACGCTCCTCATTTCCATCTCAACCCAAAGATTCAAAGAAATAAAGTTAGTTAACAAAATAGAAAGTGGTAACTGATAAAGTATAAAGAAAAAAAGAGACGATTAGAAAGTGATGTAAAGTAAACAAAGACAAATAATATGCCCCATTTAGATATCATTGTTGCTTACGCCACCGCCCCATGCTTGCTTAACCGTGCTGAAATCTGAAAAGGGTCTAAACTAATGGAGAATAGTTTTTCTTTTAAGAATCAAAATTAATTTAATAAAATTGATATCGGAGATAATCAAACATGAGATTTTGAAAGGAGCATTAATAAGAAGAGTAAATTACACTCCCCTCCCCTCAAAGATGCTTGAATTACACTTCCCTTCCCTCTTATTCAAAACATATTAGAAAACTTTTCACTCCCCTCACCCAAGAGAAGCTTGAATTACATACCCCACCTCTCTTATGTTAAAATCTACACTTTACTCCCTTAATATATTTTTTTATTTCTAATAATCTAGCAAAAAAATAATAATCTAACACAAGTTCAAAAAAAAATAGTATTGCGGATCTATTTTAATATAATAAAAAATTGAATACATATTTTTTCGCTATTTTTTATTCACAATTTAATTAACATGTGGTTTTAAACCCTATTATAAAATATAAAACAACCTAAAATAAAATTAAAATATGTGAAAAATTACTAAAGACAATAAAGCATGGCTATTTAAAAGTTAATTTTATACTGTAAATGATAAAATTAATAGCAAAATATTTAAATTTAATTATCATTGACATTTAAATTATCAAGAAATGAATTAATTTTTCTTAAATGGTGGTTCAAAAATAATATATATCATAAAAATATCTGTTTGTGTCAAAATAGATCAAAGTGTAGTGCATATTTAATTATTACGGGAGGAAGTTGTAATTCAAGCATCTTATAAGGGAGGGAAGTATAAATTTTACTTTTCAAGGGAGGGGAGTGTATATTTTAACATAAGAGGGGAGGGGAGTGTAATACAAGCATCTTTGAGGGGAGGGGAGTGTAATTTACTCTAATAAGAATAACCGATTTGGATTTTTTAAATTCAGCAATAACATTCATTCAGTAGCCCTGTCCATATCATTTTAAAGGTCTTAGGCCAAGTTTAAGAAAAGGCCCCGTACATAATACATCATTTTCATGTTCCCCATTGTTTTCTCCAAAATATATTTTTTCCTAATCACACCTTGGTCTGTTGGAAAGATGAACTCTATAATCATTTCAAACACAACACATTTTGAAAGATTGATATTTTTAGTTAAATCTATCTTACAATTGTTTTCAAAGTACGATAACATAGATCAAAATTGTTTTATGGTAGCGTCAATGCACAAAGACTTGATTTCATTTTTTTGTTAACCATATTAATACCAAACAAAATATCAAACTAAGAAATCATACCGTGTTAAAAACTCAACTTTCTAGTGTATTAATCAAACTTTTTGCCCCTACTATTTGTCTTTGCATCATTAATACAACATTTATATAGTTTCGACAAAGGCAATTGTCCTTGGATACATTGGAATATAATGGTTTTATCACTCTTAATTCGACTTTTTCAATCTTATTTTCTTCTGTGTTTTAGGTTTTATTACTTCTCGATTATGTATGTTGGCGAATAAAATGTTGCGGGTGTGAAAACGGAAGTGCTAGGGGTGAAGAGTTATTGCTTTCATAAACGTTTGGGCCTTCATAGTGCTTTTGTATATGCAACCCCAATTAAACAAGGCTTACTATATACACCACCGCTACACACCCAAAATAAAAAATATTGGTCCCCTAATAGGCATGGGTCTTATGCAATCGTACCCGGACCTATGCCTTGGGATGGCCTTGTATATCAGTAGTTGTTAATCGAAATTGGATAGACCTAATTTTTATGTATTTATTGATTCAAAAACTATGAAATAACAAGCTTACTATATGTATCATCTGATTTGATCCAACGACTCGTTACATTGACCATACAAAAAGTACTAATATTTTAACAACGAAAAACAATCAATATTAACAGCGTACTTTTTGGTGGATGTCCAAATAGCGAATTGGTTAATGGGCTATACTACTAGATCATTGGACTTAGTCCATAAGCTATTCTATTTCCATATAAATAGAGCTCATTTGTAACATTTTCAAGTACACCAGAGAATAATAATATTTCTCTCTATTCTCTCTTCCTCTCCTTTTCTCTATTATTGTTTCTATTTATTTAGTTTCATAACATGATGATTATATTAAATGATTTTTCTTTTCCTACTGAGGCAATAATGACGGAGGTGACTACTATAACTAAGTTTCAACTAATATTGCGAAGACCATTTCTTGAAACAACAAGAGTGATTGGTTATAGATCTAGAACAAAGGGAGAATATCATTAAGTTCAATGATGATTTCCTATGGTAAAAGGCCTTCAAACAAAGAAAAACCTCCAAAATTGCGTAAAATATTAGGGTCTTCAATCCCTAATGAGAAATTTTTTAATCTTCATCTAGGTATCATTATTCTATCCAACTTTTGGAGGGAAATGTGCACTAGCATTCCCTCCTCTTAACCTATAAGATAAGATAAGATAAATTCACAACCTAATCCATATTTATATCTTCAAGCTCCTCGTCTTCATTCCATTTTTTTCTAACTCAAAGTCTTCCATGGTGAGGTTTTCTCTTCCCTTTTAAGAGTGAATTCACTTGCCCATCTTTGCAACAAAAGCAAGTATCATTTCCATCTCACATTCATCTTTGCACGAATACCGTACACATACCCTTTTCCATCTTAACATCTTCAAACCATCCATATAAAGACCTTATTGTTCATTATGCCCATTTTTTAATTTACATGCAACTTTGAAAAGAAATAAATGTTTTTATAACATGAAAATAAGTAAATGTTTACTAGATTCATATTGAAATTTGAAGGAATGACTCCTTTGTGCTTAGGCCCTTGAAATGTCTTTTATTCCTATTAGGTATTTGTATTGGCTGCATTATTGCTAAAACAAATATTCATGTTTGTGATGTTGGATACTACGTTCCAACATGTTTCAGGCATCTATGTAAGATGTTCGATACGATGTTCCAACATCCTGGCATGGTTCAGTGTGCCTTGTTTTATGCTTGATTGTACGCGCACTTTATTTTATCAAGGAATCTACGTCCTCATATCTTGTTGACCAAGCAACGCGCATATCTGTACAAAATCAGTTATGTTTTTATTCCCAAAGAAGCAACGATATTTTAGGGAATAATTGGATATGTTTAGAAGTTCTGAAAGATGTTCCTACTTCTTAGGACTTTCCTTATTTGTTACTGATTCGTGTTTTGTAAATCAGCTGGACGATCTACTTTGTTCGGAAGCCCAACAAGGTTAATTAGCCCATATTGCTTCAGTATATAAGGAAGACTTCAAGACCTAATTAGGTATTCAAGCCGTCATTCTAAAGAATAGTTTTTTTAGGGTTTTGAGTCGTGTTGTTCTTCTCTTGTGTTATGTTGATGCAAGTCTAGGACTGTTTGTTTATTGGGAGCCTTTCTTGTATCTCCTTGATACATGCTAAGAACTGTTTATTGAGTTGTAAAGTCGTGTCCTACACCAAAGCTTTGAAGCAAGGTTGTAGATTGTGTTTGAAGGTAACTTCACCATGTGTTTGAATCTGATAATCTTAGGGGCTATGATTGGTTGTAGGATAGTGGGATGGGATCTCAGATCTAGGAGTTCCTAGGTTGAAGTCTAGACGGAAGGGTCCTAGGTCTTGTGTTGTAAACGAGGAGTTTACTTAGAACATTAGAATAAAAACTACACTAGTGGATTTCCTTCTGATAGACTTTTAGCAAGTGTACTAAAACTATCGAAGTAGTAAAAATATCGTTCCACAAGGACTGGTTTTAATCTCAAGAATTCAATTACGTTATAAAGAAAAGGATATATAAAGTTCTTTTAAATTTGCCACTAGGCGGTTGGATTGGTCTGATCGATTAGATCAAGTTCTTAAAATAAGATTTGTTAGAAATTAAGAGAGATGAGATCAGGTCTGTCGAATCCTCTAGTGTTTTCCTAATTGG